>JAEEGL015917836.1_pt1 | contig 11769 bp, 9 predicted proteins | sample 9134231 | NCBI WGS metagenome assembly JAEEGL01 (sample SAMN16246548, study PRJNA631951) | gut metagenome | biome: gut microbiome; feature: rumen; material: fiber-attached | host: Bos | place: Iran: Karaj | collected 2018-10
AGGGTGATCTCCTTGAAGGAGACCTTGCCGATGATGAATTCATATACGTCGCCGGAGAGATTCAGGCTCATCATTTTTCCGCCGCAGCGGGTCAGGTCGGGCATCTGCAGGGTCGCGGACTTGGCCCCGGAGGTGTCGTAAACCATGTCGAAGCCTCCGCCGCCCGTGACCTCGCGCATGAGCTCCATGGGGTCGGTCTGCGTGGGGTTGATGGTCTCGATGCCCATGGACTCGACAAACAGCCGCCGGGGTTCGTTCACCTCGGAGATGATGACGCGTCCCGCGCCATAGGCTTTCGCGAAGATGGCAATGTACAGGCCGACAGCCGCGCCGCCCGAAATGAACACGGTGTCGCCCTTTTGAAGCTGGCTGCGGACCATCACATGATAGCCGACCGCGAAAGGCTCGCCCAGAATGGCGACCTCATCGGGAAAGTCGTCGGGGATCGGGACGAGCTTATCCACGCCGACCTTGGTATACTCGGCGAAACCGCCGTCCCGGTGAATCCCGAGCAGCTCCAGGTTTTCACAGACATGGCCCAGCCCTCTTCTGCACGCCGAGCAATGGCCGCAGGAGACGACCGGATTCATCAGAACGCGCTGCCCCAAATGGAGAGGCCCTGCATAGCCCTCGGGCAGGGTTTCGATGGTGCCGAGAATTTCATGGCAGAGCACGCGGGGGATGGTGGCGGTCATATGCTTGTGGCGATAGACGACCATATCGGAGCCGCAGACGCCGCCGTAGCGGACCTTGATGAGGGCCTCATCCGGGCCGGGAGTCGGGACGGGGACGTCTGTCAGCTCGAGGTCAAACCAGTCCTTCAAGACTGCTGCTTTCATAGTGAATCAGATCCTTTCTGAGAAATCATTTCTTGCATTCCCCCGTCCACGCCCTCTCGAAGCCCAGCCTCAGCGGGTTCGAGTGGGAAAAGGAAGACGGAGGGAGCCGATACGCAGTTTTCCGCATCCGCGGGAAACGGAGTGGAGCGAGCTTCGTCTCTCCCCCGTCTCAGCCCTCTCGAAGCCCAGCTTCAGCGGGTTCGAGAGGGAAAAGGAAGACGGAGGGAGCGCATACGCAGTTTTCCGCATCCGCGGGAAACGGAGTGGAGCGAGCTTCGTCTGACGTCAGGGCTGCTTGCCGATGTAGGCGAGGATGCCGCCGTCGACGTAGAGGATGTGGCCGTTGACGAAATTGGAGGCGTCGGAGGCCAGGAACACGGCCGGGCCCATCAGATCCTCGGGCGTGCCCCAGCGGGCCGCCGGCGTCTTCGCGACGATGAACTGATCGAAGGGGTGGCGGCTGCCGTCCGGCTGCTTCTCCCGCAGCGGAGCAGTCTGGGGCGTGGCGATATAGCCCGGTCCGATACCGTTGCACTGGATGTTGTGTTCGCCGTATTCGGAACAGATGTTCCGGGTCAGCATTTTCAGACCGCCCTTGGCCGCGGCGTAGGCAGAAACCGTTTCCCGTCCCAGTTCGCTCATCATGCTGCAGATGTTGATAATCTTGCCGTGTCCCTTCGCGATCATCGACGGAATGACTGCCTTTGCACAGATGAACGGGGCGTTCAGGTCCACGTCGATCACCTTCCGGAATTCCGCCGCGCTCATCTCGATCATCGGAATCCGGCGGATAATGCCGGCGTTGTTGACCAGAATGTCAATGACGCCGACTTCCTTTTCAATCCGGCTGACCAGCGCCTGCACCGCGTCCTCGTTCGTCACGTCGCAGACATAGCCTTTGGCGTCGATTCCCTTCTCCGCATAGGCTTTCTGACCTTTGTCCACCAGTTCCTGGTTGATGTCGTTAAATACGATCTTCGCCCCGGCGGCCGCATACGCTTCCGCGATGGCAAATCCGATTCCGTAGCTGGCACCCGTAATCCACGCAATTTTCCCCTTCAGGCTGAAAGCATTCATTTCCATTTTTCTTTTCCTCCCTTTACCTCAGATCTGTCGTCGCAATATTGTCCATGTCGTCAAACGCCTGGTTCTCCCCGCCCATCGCCCAGATGAACGTATAATTGCTCGTTCCGGCGCCGGCGTGGATGCTCCAGCTGGGGGAGATCACCGCCTGCTCGCTCTGCATGACGATATGACGTGTCTCCTGTCCTTCCCCCATCATATGGAACACCACATTGTCCTGCGGCACTTCAAAGTAGAAGTACACTTCCATCCGCCGCTCATGGGTATGGGCCGGCATCGTGTTCCACACGCTGCCGCTTTCCAGCACCGTCATGCCCATGGAAAGCTGGCAGGTTTTCAGTACGGAGGGATGAATAAACTGGTTGATCACCCGTTTGTTGCTGGTAGCCGCGTCCCCGCAGGGTTTCTTCGCTGCGTCCGCAATCCGGATCAGCCGGTTTTCATAGCTGCAGTGCGCCGGGGCGGAAACGAGATAGAATTTCGCCGGTTTTTCCGCGCTGTCCGAGGAAAACAGGACTTCCTTCGCGCCTTTTGTAATGTACAGGCAGTCCTTGTATCCCAGCTCGTAAACCGTTCCGTCGACGGTCACCTTTCCGGCTCCGCCTACGTTGAACATGCCGCATTCCCGGCGCTCAAGGAAGAAATCCGTGCCGAAGTTATGCCAGACATCGATTCCCTTGTCGATGGAAACCGTTTCCTTCACCGGCATAATGCCCATCGTCACCATCCGGTCCACATGGCTGTAGACCGCAGTCACCTGATCCGCCTCGAACAGTTTTTCGATCAGGAATTCCTTCCGGATCTCTTCCGTTGTATAGCGCTTGAAATCCCGTTGGTTGCAGCTGTAACGAATGTCCATTGTTCTCCCTCACTTCTCTTTGATTTCTTCCGTGTTTTCCGCGTCAATCCATTCTCCATCCACACCCTCATAGCGGACATGGTCCAGGGTAACCTTCCGGACATTCTTCAGGATCAGCCCCCGCCTGCGGCAGGGTTCCACCTGCTCCGCCATTACCGGAACCAGAGCCTCCGCGTCCGGATCAAAACAGAACGTGCAATCCTTCAGCGCGATATGTTCCACCGGCTTTTCCGGCAGTCCCAGGACATATCCGGCACAGGCTTTGCATCCGTCTGCCTGAACCTGTTCAAAACGGATCTCACCGATCCGCGGTGTGGTCTCATCCACCGGTTTTTTCTCCCGGCTCTGTACCCATTCACTGTGCCCGTCCGGATCGCAGAAGTACATACTGTTGACGATCAGCGGCATTTTCACCCCGTCCATCTGAACCTTTTCGAACAGGATGTCTTCAATGACGCCGTCTTTTCCGCGCCCGCGGCGGGTCTTGACCCGGAGCCCCCGGTCATTTCCCTTCATATAGCAGTGGTGCACCCGTACTTTCCGGATTCCGCCGGCCATCTCGCTGCCGAGCGTCACGCCGCCATGGCCGTCCAGCATTGCACACCAGGCAATTTCGACATCCTCGCAGGGGCGGTGATATTTCCTGCCCAGACGGATTTTTCCCGATTTCAGGGCAATGCAGTCATCCCCGACGGAAATCTCTGTTCCCAGCAGACGGACATTCCGGCAGCTTTCCGGATCAAATCCGTCTGTATTCGGGCTGTCATAGGGTGCACGGATCTGCAGATCGATAAAATCCAGGTCCTCGCTGTAAGCGGGATGCAGGTTCCAGCTGGGGCTGTTGACGAAAGTCAGTCCCTGAAACAGCAGTCTTGCGCACCGCTGGGTATAAATCAGGTTCCCCCGCCAGGCGATTCGTTTCTCTTTCGGGCGGACCCACCAGTCGCCTTCGCTGCCGCGTCCGTCAATGACGCCTTCCCCGATGACAGCCGTATCCGTCACGTCAATCCCGGTCAGCGCGGAAGCGAATCCGTTCTCGCTGTTTCCTTCCCACAGGCCCATCAGGATCTCCCCGTCGGAATTCTCCGCAGGGATCACCTCCGGCAGAATCGGAAAACGTGTCCGGTCTGTCAGCAGGAGCAGCGTCGCGCCGCCGGCGATCTCCAGTGTGATGCGGCTTTTCAGAAACAGCGGGCCGGTCACATAATCTCCGGCGGGAATCAGCACCCGTCCGCCGGCCGGACAGCTGAGAATCGCCGCCTGCAGCATCGCCGTATCCTCGGTGACACCATCGCCTTTCGCGCCGAAGTCACGCACATCCAGCGTACACAGTTCCGGTTTTGTCCGGAACGCAAGTGTTTCCGTTTTTCCGTTTTCCGTCCGGCTTTCCAGGGTATAGTCGGTATCCGGTTCCAGGTCAAAAAGGGAAACAACCGAACGGTATTCTTCTCCCCGGTCCTCTCCGTTCAGGAAAAGCTGCCGCTTTTCACGGGCCTGATAGAATCCCTCCGGATCCAGCAGCACGCTGCAGCTGCGGGATGTCATGCACAGTGTTTTCATTTGATTGTCTCCGGCCTTCCCGTTCTTTTTCCCGGACAATTCAGCTGAATTGCCCTGTTTTGCACTTCTCAGGCTTTTTACACTTTTTTCGCTTCAAATCCGAAGTAACGCCTGGCGTTATTGCAGCTGATATCCTCCACAATCTCCTTCAGCGTCTCATAATCTTCAGGATAGAAACCGTCCTCCACCCATTCGCCGAAAATCCGGCAGAGAATCCGGCGGAAATACTCATGCCGCGGATAGCTCAGGAAACTCCTGCTGTCTGTCAGCATTCCGATGAAACCGGCCAGATATCCGAGAGACGCCAGGCTTCTGAGCTGTTCGCTCATGCCGTCAAAATGATCGTTGAACCACCAGGCGGAACCGTGCTGGATTCTGCCGACCGCGGTTTCGTTCTGGAAGCATCCCAGGATGGTATCAATCGCTGCGTTGTCGTTGGTATTCAGGCTGTACAGGATGGTCTTCGGCAGTTTGCCGGTTTCCTCCAGCGCGCCGAGGAAAGCAGCCGTCTGGGCGCTGGGCGCATAATTGTCCACGCAGTCAAACCCGGTATCCGGCCCCATGGCACGGAAAGTCACGGGATTGTTATCCCGGCGGCACCCGTAGTGCAGCTGCATCACCCATCCGCGTTCGGCATACTCTGCCGCCATCGCGGTCATGAACGCAAACTTGAATTTGGCTTCCGCATCCGGATCCGGCAGTCCGCCTTCCATCCGGGTCCGGAAAATGCTTTCGATTTCTTCCTCCCCGGCCGGCGCGTACATGACATAATTCAGGGCGTGATCGCTCAGTTTGCACCCGTGGGCGGCGAAGAAATCCAGCCGGCGGTGCAGCGCTTCCTTCAGATCCCGGAACGATCCGATCGTCATTCCGGCAGCCGTCTCCAGCTGCGCGATATATTCCGTATAGGTAATCTTTTCAAGGTTCATCGCCTTGTCCGGACGCCAGGCCGGCAGAACCGTCACCGGGAAAGACTTGTCCGCGTCCAGTTTTTCGTGCCATTCCAGGGAATCCGCGGGATCGTCGGTAGTGCAGATGGTTTCCACATTGCTCATCCGGATCAGTCCGCGAGCGGAATAGCCTTCGCTCTGCAGTTTCGCGTTTGCGAAATCCCAGACTTCCCTGGCCGTTTTTTTGTTCAGGATGCCTTCATATCCGAAAAATCTGCGCAGTTCCAGATGGCTCCAGTGATACAGCGGATTGCCGATGGATCTGCCGAGCACTTCCGCGTATTTCTCAAATTTTTCCCAGTCGGAAGCATCCCCGGTAATATATTTTTCCGGAACTCCGGCGGAACGCATCAGACGCCATTTGTAATGATCGCCGCCCAGCCAGACCTGTGTAATATTGTCGTACCGGATATCCTCAAAAATCTCCCGGGGGCTCAGATGGCAATGATAATCGATGATCGGCTTTCCTTCTGCCGCTTCATGATACAGTTTTTTCGCTGCTTCCGTATTCAGCAGAAAATCCTTGTCCAGGAATGCTTTCATGTTTCTTTTTTCCTTTCACTGCGATTTTTGACCCGGTGCCGGTATTACCGCTTGACCCGGGCGCTGCCGTTCTTCATGAGGGATTCCACTTCTTCCCTGCTTGCCATGCTGGTATCTCCGGGCGTGGTCATCGCCAGCGCGCCGTGAGCCGCGCCGTAATTTACCGCCGTTTCCGGATCCCCGGTCGTCATCAGGCCGTAAACCAGTCCTGAGGCGAAAGAATCGCCGCCGCCGACCCGGTCCAGGATTTCCAGGCTGTCATACGCCTTGGACATATATACTTTTCCGTCCGCCCAGCAGATCGCTTTCCAGTCGTTGACCGTGGCGGTTTTAACCGTGCGCAGCGTGGTCGCGATCGCCTTGAAATTGGGATACTGCTTTGCCGCTTCCGCGATCATCTTGTAGTAGCCGTCCAGGTTCAGTTCCTTCAGGTTTTCATCGTTTCCCTCCACCTGAAGTCCGAGGCAGGCTGTAAAATCTTCCTCGTTGCCGATCATTACATCCACGTATTTCGCGACTTCCCGGTTGACTTCACGGGCTTTCTCCAGTCCGCCGATGGCGGACCACATGGAAGGACGGTAATTCAGGTCATAGGAAACCAGCGTGCCGTATTTTTTCGCGGTCTTGCAGGCAGCGATCACCGTCTCGCAGCTCTGCTCGGACAGCGCAGCGTAGATCCCGCCCGTGTGCAGCCAGCGAACGCCGAGTTTGCCGAAAATGTAATCAAAATCAAAATCTTCCGGGGTGGCCTTGGAAATCGCTGTATTCGCGCGGTCCGAACATCCGACTGCTCCGCGGACGCCAAAGCCGCGTTCGGTGAAATTCAGGCCGTTCCGGCAGGTGCGGCCGATTCCGTCTGTTTTCTTCCAGCAGATCAGGCTTGTATCCACGCCGCCCTGTTCAATCAGATCCTTCAGCAGTTTGCCGACCTCGTTGTCCGCAAATGCGGTCAGTACGCCGGTCCGCAGGCCGAAGCACTTGTGCAGTCCCCGGACAACGTTGTATTCGCCGCCGCCTTCCCATGCTTTGAATTCCCGCGCAGTACGGATCCGGCCTTCACCGGGATCCAGACGCAGCATGATTTCACCCAGGGATACAGCATCATAACGGCATTCTTCTGCAGGCTTAAGATTAAGGTTCATACTTTCTTACCCCCTGATCTCTTTCACAATCGCTGCGGCTTCCCGCACCAGTGTCTCAATCTCGTCGAATTTGCCTTCCTTTACCAGCTTCCCGCTGACCATCCAGCTGCCGCCGCAGGCCACGATCCGGTCATATGCCAGGTAATCGCGCACATTGGCAGCGCTGATTCCGCCGGTTGGCATGAAATTCACGCCCACGTACGGGGCTGCCAGCGCTTTGATCATTTTCAGGCCGCCGGACGGCTCGGCCGGGAAAAATTTCAGCACATCCAGATCGAACTGCAGCGCCGCCTCAATCTCCGTCGGCGTGCAGATTCCGGGCGTCATGGGAACGCCTTTTTTCAGAACGTATTCCGTAACCTTCGGATTGAAACCCGGACTGACGATGAACTTCGCGCCGGCCCCGATTGCCCGGTCCGTTTGCTCCGTGGTCAGCACAGTGCCCGCGCCGATAATCATCTCGGGAAACGCTTTTGCCATTCTCCGGATGGACTCTTCCGCGGCTTCCGTGCGGAATGTCACCTCCGCGCAGGGAAGTCCGCCGGCTACCAGCCGCTCCGCAAGCGGCAGGGCGTCCTCGGCGTTTTCCAGCACCACAACCGGTACAATACCGATCTTCTGAAGCTTTTTCATCATCTCTGTCATGTTGTTTTTCCTCCTGTTTATTCTGTACTGCGGAATCCTTTTTGCTTATTCACGGTCCGGCTGCCTGTTACAGTGTAACACCCTTTTTGAAAATCGCCAGATCGTGGAACCCGTTTGTCTCATTTCTCGTCTGTTTCCCGGACGCCGTCTCCATCACCGTCCGAAGCAGATCGCCGGCCAGTTCCTCCAGGCTCATTCCCTCCAGAAGTCTTCCTGCGTCAAAATCGATCCAGTTCTTCTTTCTCTGCGCAAGCGGCGTATTGGATGCGATTTTCATCGTCGGCACCGGACACCCGAAGGGCGTGCCGCGGCCGGTGGAAAACAGAATCAGCTGTGCGCCGGAAACTGCCAGCGCCGTGGACGCCACCAGATCGTTTCCCGGTGCGGACAGAAGATTCAGTCCGGGCTCCGAGGCTTTTTCCCCGTAGGCCAGCACGCCGCACACCGGAGAGGATCCGCTCTTCTGGGTGCATCCCAGCGCCTTGTCCTCCAGTGTTGTAATGCCTCCGGCCTTGTTTCCGGGAGACGGGTTTTCGTAAACCGGCATATGGTAGGATTCAAAGTAACCCTTGAAATCATTGATCAGGTGAACCGTTTTCCGGAAAAGCTCCTCGCTGGTGCACCGGTTCATCAGGATGGTTTCTGCGCCGAACATTTCCGGAACTTCCGTCAGGATGGTCGTTCCGCCCATGCCTGTCAGCAGATCGCTGAAGATACCGATTGTCGGATTGGCGGTTATTCCGCTGAGCCCGTCCGATCCGCCGCATTTCAGCCCGATCACCAGCTGGTCTGCGCTGCAGTCCTCCCGCCGGTCCTGCTGCATTCTTTCCGCCAGTTCTTCCAGCAGTGTCATGCCTGCTTCCAGCTCATCCTCCGCATCCTGGCATATCAGAAAGCGGACCCTGCTCTCATCGTAATCCCCCATAAAGGGTTTGATCTGCTCAATCCCGCTGTTTTCGCATCCGAGTCCCAGCAGCAGGACGCCGCCCGCGTTCGGATGGGTCGCCAGGTTCGCCAGCACCTTCCGGGTATTGTCCTGGTCATCTCCCAGCTGGCTGCATCCGTAGGGATGCGGAAAGGCGTATACGCCTTCCACGTTCCCCCCCGCCAGCGACTGTGCCTGTTTTTCAAGGGCCCTGGCAACATTGTTGACGCAGCCCACCGTCGGAAGAATCCACAGCTCGTTCCGGACTCCGGGCCGTCCCTTTGCCCTCGGATATCCCCGGAAAACCGCGGGCTTTATCTTTCTCTTTTCAGGGAAAGCCGGATGCCATTCATACTCCTGCTCGCCCCGGAGCAGCGTATGGAGATTATGGGTATGGATGTGAGTCCCTTCCGGAATATCCGCAACAGCTTCACCGATGGGAAATCCGTATTTGATCACTGCCTCCCCTTTGCGGATATCCCGCAGGGCCACTTTATGCCCCATGGAAATATCCTCTTTCAGGGTAACAGTTCCGCTGCCGTAGCTTACGGTTTCCCCGGTCTTCAGCGGCCGGAGGGCCACCGCCGCCATGTCCTGCGGCGCAATACGAATCAGGTCGTTCATCCCTTTGTCCTCCGTTCTCAGAGGCAGCTGCGGAACAGCGCCGCCGCCCCGTCCCGCCGGATGGTTTTCAGTCCTTCCGTTACAGCTTTCTCCAGTCCTTCAACGGCCGTCAGGTCCTGTCCCCACATGCTTTCGTTTGTCAGAACAGCGTGTACCAGTTCCTCCTCCGGATCCTTCCGGTGCGCCCAGTAGAATTCAAGCACGTCCCGGTCATCGCTCACCGTATACTCGTTGCCCTTTGCCCTGCGGCAGACCAGGCCCTTGTCGTTCAGCTCCTGCACGTTGCTGGAGTAAAACGCGATATACGCGGCGATGCTGGCTGTCAGGCAGGGCGGAAGTTCCTTCTTCGCTTCAATATATTCAAGGAAGGAAGGCATATTCCGTGCCCGCCATTTGGAAGTGGAATTCAGGCTGATGCTCATCAGTTCATGGTTCACAAAAGGATTGTTGAACCGGTCCTGCACTGCCCGGGCAAATTCCTCCAGATCCTTTTTATCCAGCGGAAGCGTGGGAATCACTTCTTCATAGAGCATTTTGTTCATAAAACCGCAGATGGTATCATCATGCATGCAGTCCCGGACGATATCAAATCCGGCCAGATACGCTCCCAGGACAAATCCCGTGTGCGCACCATTCAGAATCCGCACCTTCCGTTTTTTATACGGCGTTACATCCGGCACCACAATAACCGGCACGCCCGCTTTTTTGAAAGGAAGCCTGTCTTCCAGGCCGTCCGGTCCTTCAATCACCCAGATCCCGAATACTTCGCCCACATCTGTCAGCGGATCGTCGTACCCGTTCTTTTCGGCCAGCGTCCGGACCTCCTCGGGATCACGGATCCGTCCGGGAACAATCCGGTCAACCAGCGTGGAGCAGAAAACATTCTCCCCGTTTACCCAGCTGCGGAAATCTTCCTCCAGTTTCCAGTCGGAGATATACGCGTTGACGCAGCGGAGCAGTTCCCGGCCGTTATTGTCAATCAGCTCGCAGCTGAGAATGATCAGTCCCTTCCGCCCGGCTTTCCAGCGCTCGTACAGCACCCGGGTCAGTTTGGCGGGGAAGCTGACAGGAGGATTCTGGTCAAACCGGCTTTCGGACTCATGAACGATGCCGGCTTCCGTTGTATTGCTGACCACAATTTCCAGATCCTCGCTGCGGGCCGCTTCCAGCACCTTGTCCCACTCGCCGTAGGGATTCACGCACCGGCTCACGCAGCTGATCACCCGCTTTTCATCCACCTTCCGGCCGTTTTCGCTGCCGCGAAGATAGAGGGTGTACAGGCCTTCCTGCTGATTGATCAGTTCCGTCAGTCCCTGAGCGATCGGCTGGACCAGTATGACCTTTCCATTGTATCCAACCCGTTCGTTCGCCAGGTCAAAAAAATCATCCACGAACGCGCGGAGAAAATTTCCCTCGCCGAACTGAAGGATTTTTTCCTTCCCTTCCTTCAGAACGTATCCATTGTATCCTGATTCTTCCAGAACCTTGTAATTCAGCTGTTTCATCCGAACACCCTCCTGATTGATCTCTCAGATTATTCAGACCCTTTATGTGAAGTATACAACAGAATCATTTCACATGTCAACATCCCTCTGTATATCAATTTGTTATTAATTTGTTAACATGTTCTGACCTGTATTGACTTTTGTTGTATACATCTTTATAATCACCGTGACCCTGTATTATTATATGAAGGGACGTATATGTATGTCTGAAAACGAAACGAATCTCTCCAAAAGCCTCAAGCAGCTGGCTTATGAGACCCTGAAGCAGAAAATCGTTTCCTGTGAAATTCTTCCCGGTTCCACCCTTACGGAAGACATGCTCTGTGAAATGCTGAATGCGTCCCGTACGCCGGTGCGCGACGCTGTTTCCCGCCTGGAACAGGAACACCTTGTATCCATCAAGCCCAAAAAAGGCATCCGCGTAAACAGGGTGTCCATGAACAGTATCAAGGAGCTCTTTGAAGTCCGCTGTCTGCTCGAACCTGCCGGCGTCCTGAATTACGGCAACCGGATTCCGGATGAAGTGTATGCGCGCTATACGCAGAAATTCCGTGAGAAAAACCTGCCGACAGAGGAGCTCTACCGGGTGGATGATGAATTCCACCAGATGTTTATCACCGCCTCCAACAACCGTTATTTCCGGACGGTTTACGCGATGATTGCGGATCAGGTTCTTCGCTATCGCGTGCTGACCATTAACGGCCCCCGGGATGAAATCGCCCAGGAGGAGCATTATGAAATCGCCGCGAACTGCATCCGCGGCGAATGGGAGCAGGCTTCACGCCTGATGCTCCGGCATATTGAAAATTCAAAGCTGGCCATCGTTCATTATGTGCTGGATACGAACCGCAACGCCCGCAATGTGTTCCTGGAGGAGGAAGAAGACTGATTTCCCGCTGTTTTTTGCGAAAGCCGTAAATAATCCGTTATTTTTCTCCGGAACCTGTTGACAGGATCCTGCGAGTGCGTTATATAGAGGAACGTCGGCAGTGTGCCGGCAGGAAGAAGGAATGTACCATGGTAAAAATCAATGTAATCTCCGGGTTCCTCGGCGCGGGGAAAACCACGCTGATCAAAAAACTGCTCACCGGCAG
>JAEEGL016188074.1_pt1 | contig 11769 bp, 8 predicted proteins | sample 9134231 | NCBI WGS metagenome assembly JAEEGL01 (sample SAMN16246548, study PRJNA631951) | gut metagenome | biome: gut microbiome; feature: rumen; material: fiber-attached | host: Bos | place: Iran: Karaj | collected 2018-10
GGTGTTGTATTCACCAACGACGGTAAGGCTCATCAGATCGTAGTAGGTGAGAAGGATACTGATCCGGTTTTCTATATCACAGACCTTCTTCCTCACCTTGGCAGTGAGCAGATGACAAAGAAGGCATCTGAATTCATTCCTGCAGAAGACCTTAATGTCATCATCGGCGGCATTCCCTGTACAGAAGATAAGAAGACAAAGGATATCTTCAAGGCAGGAGTTCTTAAGCTCCTTTATGAGCAGTACGGCATCAAGGAGAAGGATTTCGTCTCAGCTGAGATCGAGATCGTTCCTGCTACTCACGCTAGAGATGTAGGTTTTGACAGAGCTTATATCGCTGCTTACGGACATGACGATAAGGTTTGCGCTTATCCTGCATTAAGAGCTCTTCTTGCACAGGAAAAGCCCAGGAAGACATGCGTATGTCTTCTGACAGATAAGGAAGAGATCGGTTCTTATTCCAATTCCGGTGCCACATCCAACCTTTATGAGAATTTCCTCATGGAAGTTTTTGCAAAAGCTGAAGGCGGTATCGACAAGTTCAATAATTTGAAGTTCCGCAAGGCTCTTGCTGCTACAAAGATGCTCTCAACTGATGTTACTACAGCTTACGACCCGAAGTATGCAAGTGTATTCGAGAAGAACAATACTGCATTCATGTCTCATGGTCTTAAGATCGAGAAGTACACAGGTGCAAGAGGCAAATCAGGATGTTCTGAAGCTACAGGCGATTTCATTGCTGAGATCACAGATATTTTCGAGAAGAACTCTATCCCGTGGCAGACCGGTGAACTCGGCCGAATCGATGCAGGCGGCGGCGGAACGATTGCTGCCATCATGGCTAAACTCGGAATGGACGTAGTCGACATGGGTGTTCCCGTATGGTCAATGCATGCACCGGTTGAAGTCATCTCAAAGATAGACCTTTATTATCTCTATCTCGGCTATAAAGCATTTATCGAGAATATCGGATAATGAGCTCAAAGAGAACGGTAGAAAAGAAATCTGCGATCAAGAACAGCGTCGGAAGAATTATAATCTTCGGTCTGTTTGTTCTTGCGGAGATTGCTGTTTTTGTCGTTCTCCTTATTTATCTGGGTAATATATTCCCGCCGATCGATATCGCAGTCAGAGTTTTGTCTGTAATCGTTGTTCTTGGTATTAATTCAAGAGACCACAATGGTGCATTCAAGCTGATATGGGTAATTGCTATCCTCGCATTGCCTGTTCCGGGTCTGTTATTTTATGTGCTTAACAACTTCAGCAGCTCTAAGCACAAGATCAAGAAAAGGCTTGCCCAGGTTGATCTCATGGTCTTCAGCCATCTGAACTATAACGATCATCTTTATGAAGCGATGAAGAAAGAGGATCCTGCCAGAGCTTCCAATGCCAAGTATTTGAGGAACTTCAATTTCCCCATCTATGAGGGAACTGACATCAAATACTATCCTGTTGCATACGACTGCTACAAGGAGCAGATCGAAGACATAAAGAAGGCAAAGCACTTTGTTTATCTCGAGTATCATGCGATAGAGACAAAAGAAGCATTTGAGCCGCTTCATGAGGCATTGAAGGAGAGAGCTGCCGCAGGAGTTGACTGCAGAGTCTTATATGACGATGTAGGATCTTTTACATTCATCAGCAGGCAGTTCGTTAAACTCCTTGAATCCGAAGGTATCAAGTGCAACGCATTTAATCCTGCTTATCCCGTATTGTCGCTTTTCATGAATAACCGTGACCACAGAAAGATCATGGTAGTTGACGGCAAGGTTGGTTATACGGGCGGATACAACATCGCCGATGAATATTTCAACATGGTCAATCCATACGGCCACTGGAAAGACAACGGCATAAAGCTGACAGGTCCTGCAGTACAGAGCCTGACAGCTATGTTTGTCGAGATGTGGAATTTTGCCGATCTGAAGAGTAAGGATGATGACATGCTTATGTTTGAGCCGGTCAAGATCGATCCGGTTCCTGACACTCATGGTTATTGCGTTCCTTACTGCGACAGCCCTCTTGATAACGAGCCTACCGGAGAGAATGTTTATCTCAACATGATCAACAACGCACAGGATTACTGCTGGTTCATGACGCCTTATCTCGTTCTTTCAGATGAGCTTGCAAGAGCTCTGCAGATCGCATCAAAAAGAGGCGTTGACGTAAGGATAATGACTCCGGGAATTCCTGATAAGAAGTTTACTTATCACGTAACCAGATCTTATTACAACATGCTCGTTACAAGCGGCGTACAGATCTTTGAATACACACCCGGATTTAATCACACCAAGACCTGTCTTTGTGATGACAAGTGTGCAGTGGTAGGAACCATTAATCTCGACTTCAGAAGCCTTTACCATCATTTCGAAAATGCCGTCTATATGTTTAATACAGACTGCATTCCGGATATCAAGGAAGATTTCGTTACCACTTTCGCAGAGTGCCGTAACGTTACCGAGAAATACAGCAGAAGACCCAATATGATCGTCAGATTCTTAAAGTCAATCTTAAGACTTTGGGCGCCTCTGCTTTAACTTTACAGAAAGGATCAATCTATGGTTTTACGTTTTTATAATGCAAAGATCCTTACCATGAAGGATGAGAACATTATCACGGGCGAGTTGTGGACTGATAGCGACCGTATAAGCTACATAGGTCCTTCGGTTGAGAACCCTGATAAAACTTTTGAACGTGAGATCGACTGCAAAGGCAATCTCCTTATGCCCGGTCTTAAGAATGCACATACGCATTCCGCAATGACATTCTCCAGGTCATTGGCTGACGAGTATTGTCTTGACGACTGGCTTCACAAGGCGATCTTCCCGAGAGAAGCTAAGCTTACACCTGAAGCCGTTTACTGGTTCTCCAAGCTTGCTTATGCTGACTATCTTGCAGGCGGCGTAACATCCTGTTTTGACATGTATTTCTTTAAGGAAGAAAACGCAAAAGCTGCTGTCGAAACAGGATTCAGACACGTATTCTGCGGTGCAGCAAATGACTTCGGCGGTTTTGAAGACCTTGAGAGATACTATAACGAGCTTAATTCATATGATCCGCTTGTATCTTTCATTTATGGTTTCCATGCCGAGTATACGACATGCGAAGATAACCTGAAGTTTATGTCCGAGCTCGCACATAAGTATAAAGCTCCCGTATTTACTCATATTTCCGAAACAAAAGCTGAAGTTGACGGCTGCATCGAAAGATACGGCTGCACACCTGCAGTTCTTTTCGATAAGCTCGGAATATTCGATTTCGGCGGCGGCGGATTCCACTGTGTATGGTTCACCGATGAAGACCGTGAGATCTTTAAGAAGAGAGACTTGTGGTCGGTATTCAACGCATGTTCCAATCTTAAGCTTGCGAGCGGTATCACACCTGTATACAAGTTCATTGAAAAAGACATGAATATTGCAATAGGTACTGACGGCGCAGGATCTAACAATGCTCTTTCAATGTTCCGTGAGATGTATCTCGATACGGTTCTTTCCAATGTTGAGACTCATAATGCTGCAGCAGTAGATCCGTTCACGATCCTTAATGCAGGAACCACAGGCGGTGAGCTCTGCATGGGTCTTTAGGATTCTGATGTTTTGGCAGAAGGAAAGAAGGCTGACATCATCATGATCGACATGAATAAGCCTTCCATGCAGCCCGAAAACAATATTGCCAGAAACATCGTATACAGTGCTGACAATTCAGTTGTTAAGATGACCATGATCGACGGTAAGATCCTTTATGAGGACGGCAAGTTCACCACCATCGATCTTGACGAGGTTATTAAGCAGAGCAACAGACTTATGGAAGGACTTGTCTGACATAAGTTATGAAATTGCTGTTCAGTCACATCGGTAAATATAAAGCAGCTTCGATCTTAAGCCCCGTGTTTAAGCTCCTTGAAGCATGCTTTGAACTGACTGTTCCGCTTATCGTTGCAAACCTTATAGACTTCGGTATCAAGCAGTCTGATAAGACATATGTATATTCTCATGTATGGATTCTTGTTCTGTTTGCAGTAGTCGGTTTTGCAAGTGCAATAACTGCCCAGTATTTTGCTGCTTATGCTGCAACGGGTATTTCATCAGGCATCAGAAAGAGCCTTCACGATAAGATCCAGACATTGTCTGTCGCAGATTATGAGAAGATCGGTTCATCAGGTGCAGTCACTCTTCTGACGTCTGATGTAAATCAGATCCAGACGGGAATCAATCTGTTCTTAAGACTTCTTTTGAGGTCTCCGTTTATCGTTGTAGGAGCATGCATAATGGCTGCAGTGGTCAAGCCTTCGATGGCATTGATCTTCGTAAGCTGTACGGTGCTTCTTGCAATTGTTATCGCTCTCAACATGAAGTTTTCGATCGTCCGTCACAAAGAATCCAGAGAAGGATTGGACGATCTTGTAAAGAAGACTTCTAACGGAATATCCGGTGAAAGAGTCATCAGAGGATTTAATAAGACTGCCGAAGACTATAAAAAGTTTGAAGAAAAGAGCAGGAATCTTAATGCAGCTCAGACTAAAGCCGCTGATTTTGCAGCATGGCTTAATCCGCTTACATATGCGGTTGTTAACCTTGCAATCTGTCTTTTGATCTACAGAGGTGCCGTTCATTTCAACATCGGTGATCTTTCAGACGGTCAGGTTGTTGCTCTTTATAACTACATGTCCCAGATACTGATAGAGCTTGTTAAGCTTGCGAATCTTATCGTTTCAGTATCAAGAGCTTATGCTTGTCTTAAGAGGGCAGAAGGACTTAACAGCATCGTAAGCACGGCAAATAACGGCACCAGGGAGCTTGATCCTTCAAAGGCCGTATCCGTTTCTTTGAAGAATGTTTCTTTCACTTATCAGGGAAATAACGAAGAATCCGTTAAGGATTTTTCAATTGATATCGCTCCGGGTGAAACTATCGGAATTATCGGAAGTACAGGCTGCGGCAAGTCTACTGCAGCTTCCCTCATTGCCGGAATCTATAATGCACAGAAGGGTGAAGTTCTTCTTGACGGCATCGACATAAGAGAGATTTCAGGTTCAAGTCTTGCTGCCAATGTAGGCATGAGTCTTCAGAAAACTAGACTTTTCAAGGGAACACTTAAAGACAATATTTCTCTCGGCAGAGATAATTTAAGCGATGCCGACATCAATGAAGCGTGCAGATTATCATGCAGTGATGATGTTCTTGCATCTAAAAAAGAAGGCCTGGACTTTGTTATCTCTGACGGCGGTGCAGGCCTTTCAGGCGGACAGCGTCAGAGGATCGGTATTGCAAGAGCATTGGCAGCTAAGCCGGGTCTTGTAATCCTTGATGATTCCACATCCGCGCTTGACTGGGGCACCGAAAAGAAGCTTCTCAATAATCTTGATTCGATTGCCGAAAGACCTACGGTAATCCTTATTTCCCAAAAGGTCAGAACATGCATGAACTGCGACAGGATCGTGCTCATGGATGACGGTAAGATCGAAGCAATAGCTCCGCATGAGGAACTTCTCAAGATATCAGAAAACTACAGATACATGAATTCTCTTCAGATGAAGGGAGGCAATGCATGAACAGCAAGAATGTAAAGCGCCTCCTGTCATATCTTAAGGGTTCAACGGGACTTGTTGTCCTGTCAATAATCATCGGCATTCTTTTCGGAAGTGCGACCGTTGCCATTCCTTTCTTTGCAGGCAAAGCGATCGACTGTCTCGGTGACATGGACAGTCTCGTTAAATATATTGTCTGCATTATCGGCCTTATTATCTTTGCAGCACTTCTTCAGTTTGCACTGATCAAGATGAATAACAGGCTTGCATTTACGATAGGCCTCAAGCTTAGAAATGCCGCTTACGAAAAGATGCACAGAGTAAAGATGTCTTATATCGACAAGACGTCTGCAGGCAGCCTTCAGAGCCTCATCATCAGCGATGTTGAGACGGTTTCCGACGGCATGCTCCTGTTCCTTAACCAGTTTGCTTCCGGTATTGCAACCATACTCATAACTCTTGCAGTAATGTTCTATATCAATTGGAAGATATCGCTTATTGTCGTTGTATTTACCCCTGTATCAATAGCGGTTTCTACATTTATTGCAAAGGGTTCATATAAATCGTTTGCAAAGCAGGCAGAGATCAGAAGCAGGCAGACTGCATTTGTTTCCGAATCAGTAAACAACTTCAGGGAATGCAAGGTCTATAACGTAAGTGATGTCAGGATCAATGGTTTTGACGACATTAACGAGCAGTATAAAGAGACGGCAACGAAGGCTACATTCCTGTCTTCGATCAGTAATCCTTCTTCAAGATTCGTAAATGCTCTGATCTATGCCGGAGTGGTATTCACAGGCTGTCTTTCAGGAATCGGCGGAGCGATCTCAGTAGGATCTCTCATGTCGCTTCTTGCATATTCAAATCAGTTCATGAAACCATTTAACGATCTTTCTGCAGTATATACAGAGCTTTCAGACAGCTTTGCATGTCTTGCAAGGATCTTTGCACATTTGGACAGCCCTGAGATACCGCAGGAAACGGTTCCTGAAGAGCTGCCTGATAAGAATGTTCAGTTTGATATTGAGTTCAAGAATGTAAGCTTCTCATATGTTGAGGGAAGACCTGTACTTAAGGATATTTCATTCAAAGTCGGTAAAGGCGAATCCTTTGCGATTGCAGGTCCAACGGGATGCGGCAAAACAACGCTTATCAATCTTCTCATGCGTTACTATGAGCCCGATTCGGGAGATATCCTGATAAACGGAAGATCGATTAAAGACATTCCGAGATCGGAACTCCGCCACTATATCGGTTTTGTCACCCAGGATACCTGGCTTTCAGATGATACGGTTATGGAGAATATCAGGTTCTCAGGCCCTCATATCACTGAAGAACAGGTTTTCGAGGCCTGCAAAAAGAGCGGCTGTGATTCTTTTATCAGAAAATTGCCAAAGCGGTATAATGAGCAGATAGAAAACGACAGGGATGACATATCCGAAGGTCAGAAACAGCTCCTGACCATTGCTAGAGCGATGGCTTCAGATCCTGCGATAATGATCCTCGATGAGGCTACATCATCTGTCGACGTCGTTACTGAAGACCGTATCCAGAAAGCGATAAGAGAACTTCTTAACGGCAGGACAAGCATAATAATTGCGCACAGACTCTCGCAGATAACGAGCTGTGACAAGATCGTCGTAATAGACGGCGGTAAGGTCTCAGAGATCGGATCACACGATGAACTGATCGCAAACGGCGGATTCTACAGCAGGCTTTATGCCTCTTACATATCCGGATAAGGAGGAACTATGGGTAACTATAAGTTCGAAGAATTCAAAAAGTATATTAACGGCAGAAAAGCAGCCGTTATCGGCATCGGTATTTCAAACACGCCTCTTATCAAGTGGCTCATCTCATTGGGATGCGATGTTACCGCATGCGATAAGAATACCGAGGAAGATCCGGTCCTCAAGAAGAATATCGATGCTCTTAAAGAGATATCTTCAGACATCAAGTGGTCTTTGGGCGAATCTTACCTTACTCATTTAAGAGACGACCATTACGATATCGTTTTTAAGACTCCTAAGATGAGATTCGAGACACCCGAGCTTCAGGCTTTAAAGGAGATGGGTTCCATTCTTACTACAGAGATGGAATTGTTCATGAATCTCTGTCCTGCAGAGATCTTTGCGATAACGGGATCTGACGGAAAGACTACGACAACCACGCTTACTTCAGAGATATTAAAGCAGGCAGGATATAAGGTCTGGATCGGCGGCAATATCGGCACACCTTTGCTTGACCGCATTGCCGAGATCGAACCTGATGACAAGGTTGTTTTGGAGCTTTCATCTTTCCAGCTTTTGGGTATGAGCACTCCTGCTGATGTTGCGATCGTTACGAACATCACGCCGAATCATCTGGATTTCCATAAGGATTACGATGAGTATATTCAGGCAAAAGTAAATGTATTCAGGAATCAGGGACCTGTCGGTAAAGTCATTCTGAATGCAGGGTGCGATCTGACTTACGAGATGAAAGATATTGCCAGAGGCAGGGTAAAGTATTTCTCTGCCAATAAGGGAAAGGTCATGAGGGCTGAATCGCCTTTGTATCCCAGAGCTTATACAGAAGACGGCAGACTCATTTACGAGGAGAACGGCGATATCTACGATATCTGCGGCATAGATGAGATATTCATTCCGGGAACTCACAATGTTGAGAATTTCCTTGCTGCAACCTGTGCCGTTATCGACTATGTAAAGCCTGAAGACATTGCTTATGTTGCAAGAAACTTCAAGGGAGTTCCTCACAGGATCGAGTTCATCAGAGAGCTTGACGGTGTCAGGTGGTATAACTCTTCGATCGATACATCTCCGAACCGTTCATTGAATACAATGAATGCTCTTGCTGCCAGAAATGAGAAAGGCGTTCTTATCTGCGGCGGTGCCGACAAGAAGTGCCTTTATGCAAAGCTCGGTGATGCAATCCTTAATGTCTGCGACAGGATAATCATTTACGGATCGAATGCTGATCTGGTTACGGATATTATTGCCAAGGAAGCTCACGGACGTCAGTATGAGATCTACAGGATACCTGACAAAGAAGGCGACGTCTATGAATTCCCGAAGACCAGGGACAATGTAGTAAACGCTTATAAAGAAGCGATCAATAAAGCCAGAGAGTGGGCAAAACCGGGAGAGATTGTTATTATGTCCTCTATAGGTACGTCCTATGACCATTTCAGGCACTTTGAGCATAGAGGAGATATGTTCAGAGACCTCGTTAACGGACTTGAATAAGTTATAAGCTTCAGGGTGGAGGATAGTTTATGGCTGACATGAATTACCGCAGATATAAGGCTCATCCGACAGTAGACCTGCCGGACCGTACATGGCCTGCAGCAAAGATCACCAAAGCGCCGATCTGGTGTTCTGTTGATCTGAGAGACGGTAATCAGGCTTTGGAAGTGCCGATGACATTGGAGCAGAAAGTCGAATTCTTCGAATATCTCTGCGCTGTCGGATTTAAGCAGATCGAGATAGGTTTTCCGGCTGCTTCCGAGACAGACTATAACTTCTGCAGATATCTGATCGATAACAAACTTATTCCTGATGATGTTGCCATTCAGGTTCTGACACAGTCCAGAAGCCATATAATCGATAAGACCATGGAAGCCGTAAAGGGCGCGCCTTCGGTCATTATCCATCTTTATAATGCAACGAGCACGCTCCACAGAGACGTTGTATTCGGATTTTCATGTGATGAATGCATATCTCTTGCTGTCGACGGCGCGAAAATGATCATCGACAGGATCAATGAGGATAAGAGCGGTACAAAGTTCATTCTGGAATATTCACCTGAAGCTTTCTCAGATACAGAGCTTGATTTTGCAGTTAAGATCTGTGATTCGGTACTTGATTACTGGAAGCCTACGCCCGATAACAAGGTAATAATCAATCTTCCTGAGACGGTCGAATATCAGACCGCTAACGTTTATGCCGACCAGATCGAATATTTCTGCAGAAATACAAAGTGGAGAGATTCCATAATTGTTTCGCTGCATACTCATAATGACAGAGGTACCGCTGTTGCCACATCCGAGTTCGGCCTCATGGCTGGCGGCGACAGGGTAGAGGGTACGCTTTTTGGAAACGGCGAAAGAACCGGAAATGTAGATATCATCACGCTTGCGATCAACATGATGATGCTCGGCATCAATCCGGGACTTGATTTTTCCGACATGAATAAGACTATCGACATCTATGAGGAACTGACCGGAATGAAGGTCGAGCCGAGACACCCGTGGGCAGGAAAGCTCGTATTTACCGCTTTCTCAGGATCTCACCAGGATGCGATTAATAAGGGACGCAAGAAGATGGAAGAAAGAAACGATCCAATTTGGGCGGTTCCTTATCTTCCCATCGATCCGAAAGACGTCGGCAGAGAATATGAGCCCATTATCCGCATAAATTCCCAGTCGGGAAGAGGCGGAATCGCTTATGTCATGGAAACTTACTTCGGCGTTCAGCTTCCGAAGAGATTCCAGCGTGATTTCCTGCCTGTCGTTAAGGCTGCAACAGAAGCAGGCGGTATTGAGAATGAGCTCACGCCCCAGCAGATCTTCGATCTTTTCGATGATAAGTTCATAAATGTGCTTGAACCTTACGGTCTTAAGAATTTCTCCGAGCAGCAGGACAGCGACCAGGTATCTACTGTCGATGCTTTGATCACTTATAACGGTGAGGAGATCAAGATAAACGGCAAGGGTAACGGTCTCTTGGATGCTTTTGTCAGTGCTTTCTGCAAATATTCCGGCGTAGAATTCTCTATCTCTAACTATTCAGAGCACGCCATGAAGTCAGGCTCGGATTCTGCGGCTATTACATATATCGAGATTACCAACAAAGCCAATAAACAGACGTATATCGGCGCCGGTGTTTCAAGCTCTGTCACCAAATCATCCGTTCGTGCCGTAGTTTGCGCATTTAACAGAATGATAAGTGTGTTATGATTTTGGGGTTTTGAAAAGGAGTATTAAAAAATGATTTGGGATTATATTGTAGCATTTATCTTTGGCGTGGTTGAGGGAATCACAGAGTGGCTCCCCGTAAGTTCAACCGGCCACATGATCATATTGAATGAGTTCTTAAAGCTCAATGTATCGCCTGAGTTCTACGATCTTTACCTTGTTGTTATCCAGCTTGGCGCGATAATGGCGGTAATCGTCATTTTCTGGAAAGAGATCTGGCCTTTCGGCTTAAAGAATAACGATCATCCGTTTGCCAAAGAAGGTATCGGCAGATACATAATGAAGGACAAGATCATTATGTGGCTCAAGATCGCGCTTGCATGCGTTCCTGCAGCAATCGTCGGTGTTCTTTTCGATGACTGGCTCGACGAGCATCTCTATAACTACGTTGTCGTAGCAATCTCACTTATCCTGTTCGGTATCGCTTTCATCGTTGTTGAGCGTTTCATGAAGGGTAAAGATCCCAAGGTTAAGACTGTAAACCAGCTTAACTGGGGTCATGCTATCGCTATCGGCTTATTCCAGCTTCTTGCAGCTGTATTCCCGGGCGCTTCAAGATCAGGTTCAACGATCGTAGGATCTATCGCAATCGGAATCAAGAGGGAAGCAGCGGCTAAGTTTACATTTTTCCTTGCAATCCCCGTAATGCTCGGCGCAAGCCTTCTTAAGATCCTTAAGTACGACGGATCTGTTACAGGTCATGAGATCGGACTTCTTCTGGTAGGAATGGTTACCGCTTTCGGCGTCAGCCTTCTCATCATCAACAGACTCATGGCATTTATCAAGAAGCATTCATTTACAGTATTCGGCTGGTACCGTATCGCATTGGGCGTAATCGTTCTGATCCTCGGTGCTGCAGGAGTTATCGGCGGCGGATTGATCCAGGGTGCTGCCTGATCTATATCAGATAAACAGTTAATTAGAGAATTACGATAAGAAATCACGGGTTTTTTATCGTATTTTTCTTTTTGCCCTAAACCTCTTTTATTTTTAATAAGTATATTAGCGACTTTATGCTATAATCCATACTGATTTATTATGCGATATTATGCGGATAGGAGATTCTTTTGCGCAAATATATATACAACAGCCGTGATGTAGCGGCTTACTTCAAATATTTCTCGGTTCCGAGCTATCTTGAAGTTTCATATATGCAATATATCTTTAATCTCGGGAACAAGGTTTTGGCTGAGCCTTTGACGCGTGATTTTGAGGCTTTCAAGAATGAAGTTTACAGGGAACTGTATTTCCTGTGGGCTAATGGTTTTGA
>JAEEGL016858397.1_pt1 | contig 11769 bp, 7 predicted proteins | sample 9134231 | NCBI WGS metagenome assembly JAEEGL01 (sample SAMN16246548, study PRJNA631951) | gut metagenome | biome: gut microbiome; feature: rumen; material: fiber-attached | host: Bos | place: Iran: Karaj | collected 2018-10
ATAGTGGCCACGAGGCTTTTACCTTCACCCGTCGCCATTTCTGCAATCTTACCTTGGTGAAGGGCAATACCACCAAACAGCTGCACGTCGTAGTGCACCATTTCCCACTTCAGGTCGTTGCCTCCGGCAGTCCAATGGTTATGGTAGATGGCCTTGTCGCCATCGATGGTGATGAAGTCCTTCTTCGGATCGGCAGCCAGCTCGCGGTCAAAGTCGGTAGCCGTGACGACGGTCTCCTCGTTCTCGGCAAAGCGGCGAGCGGTCTCCTTCACGATGCTGAAGGCAACGGGCATGACCTCGTCGAGAGCCTTCTCGTAGATTTCGAGTGCCTCCTTGTCAATCTTGTCAATCTGATTGAAGATGGCCTCGCGCTCGTCAAGTGGTGTATCCTCGATGGTGGCCTTGAGTTCTGCTATCTTTTCGCGCTGTTCGCGGGCAGAGTCTTGTACGTACTTCTGTATTTCCTTGGTTTTGGCGCGTAACTCGTCGTTGCTGAGAGCCTGAATGGCGGGATACGCTTTCTTCACTTCTTCAACGAGGGGTTGAATCAGTTTCATGTCGCGGGTAGACTTGTCGCCAAAAAGCGACTTCATAAATCTGTTGAAATTCATATGCTTTGTTTACGATTTTACGTTATTGTGGCCTGCCACGATGGCATCAGGCCGTAATTGGGTGCAAAATTACGAAGAAAAATCCGTAATCTGCACATTATTAAAATAAAAAAGAGAAAAATGCTGATAAAAAGTCAGAACAAAGGTTCTGCCGTGCAAGCATTTGGTGCCCTGATGCGAATGTTTCGTGCTATGGTGGGAGCAATACGGTCGACGGTTACGGGCAGCGTGATGCGTTCGGCACGTGTGCCAGCACCAAAGATAATGATGGGGAACGGAACGAAGCTGGCACGTGTAGAAAGTCGCTCCTGCGTGTCTTCGTTGACAAGCTGCCAACCCGGAGCCACCTCGATGATGATGTCGCCGCTAAGGGTAGGATGAAAGGCGTTGCGACGCTTCAGGATGTCGTTGTTGCCCCTGAGCAGTCGCTCCGACGTATAGACCTCAGCCACACCGGCATTCTGCACGAGGAAATCTTGCGAACGCTGAAGCATCTCGGCCAGGCTGATGTTCTTCTGTTCAATCAGCTTGTGGTTCAAGTAAACCTCATTGCGGAAGCAGGATTCAACGTAGTGCCCTTGTCCATAGACAGCCGAGAGGAACATGTTCAGGAGGTTGGCGGTGCGGTTGATGTAGAATGTGCCTGTGGGAATGCGATACGACGAGAGGTCGGTAATGGGCTCGTCGACATAGCCTGTGCTCGTGACGACGAACATGACGTGATCGGCTCCGACAGCTTCGCTGATGCTACTGACGAGTCTGCCTACGCACTTGTCGAGCTGCATGTAGACGGGTTCCATAGAGGTCTGCCAATTCGTCAGGTCTTCTATGCTTGCAGTTGCTGAAAGCGATACGGAGAGCAGGTCGCTGACTTCATCGCGACCCATGGCGGTTGTGTTGACTGTCTGAATAGCTAAATCAACAACGGCGTCGTTTGTAAGCTGCTTGTTCTTAACGATATGCGCGTCGTTGTTTGCGTAGGACTTTACCCAGACAGGCAGGGTGGGCGAGTAGTAGGTGGAACCACGCCAACGCCCCGTTTTCTCGTCTATCCATAGAGCCCCGTCGGCAGCATGACCAGCTGACAAAATGGCGGCTTCGCGTTTCTCGGCTATACTCCAGACGATGGATGAACCGTGCGAACTCACTTTCATTTCATCGCCCACCGTCGAGGTCATCATCCGATGTGGTGAGGCAAAGTGCTTCATGTCGTCGCAGCAGTATGTAGGGCGAAGCGTGTTGCGGTCGAGCCAACGCATACCGATGATGCCGTGATAGTAGGGAGTGGTGCCCGTTGCAATCGTGGCAATGGCCGAAGCCTTGTCGACAGGTGTGAAGGGATAGCTTGCAGCCTCATAGACGCGGCCCTCTTCCATAAGCTTCTTCAGCCCATCGGAAGAATAGAGGGGCGAGAAGTAGTCGAGATAGTCGCTACGCAGTTGGTCAACAACAAGATTGACCACCAGTCGAGGCGCACTCTCGAATGCTTGCAGTTCGGTGCCTGAGAGGACAGCTATGATGAGGGCAAGATACCTGTTCATTTACGATTTTCGGATTTACGATTTACGATTTGCAACCACAGATGGTTTTATATTTACGATTTTCGGATTTACGATTTACGATTTGCAACCACAGATGGTTTTATATTTACGATTTTCGGATTTACGATTTAATTACCGACTTACGATTATAAATTCGCTCTATGCAACGAACAAGCAAAGATAATGCCAAAATGTTGGTGCCTTCGGCGTAGTTTTGCAGCAAGTTGCCGGCAAAGAACAAAAGCAGGCAGACGGCATAGGCGGTCCAGAACCAGTGGCTGCGGCCCTTTCGGGCATTTCTGACCACAGGATAGAAGCAAACCAAAGCCAGCGGATTGAGCAGCAGAATCTGCAGGTTCAGGTTGACGGTAGGATGTTGCGAGAAGATCATCGCCGTGAGCAGCAATCCGCTGATGCCGATGAGCAGTAGCAGGATGAGGTCAACTCCCCAGAACATCTTCTTGGTGCGCCATTCGAAAAGCGTGACGATGACGATGCACAAGGCGAGGATGACGGCACATGCCATCGGGCTGAGCGGGAACTCTTTCGGAATCTCGTCGTTAAACATCGGGACGAGCACCCTTTTCGAGCCTTTCATCACTGGAATGGGGTGCCCGAGCGAATCCTTGACCGAATAGGTGGCGCGGTCGAAGTCTTCCATCAGGTTGAAGGGCAGGAATTGTTGTTCCCTGACGGTTGTCGGCCTGTCAGCCATCACGCCAAGCAGCAGGTCGTTGCCCAAAGTCGTCCAGGGATGATGCTCGGTGCACAGATGGGTTAGCTGCCGTAATGATGGTCCGTCAGCCTCCCTCTTGTAGTCGATGTTGATGGCATCGCCATAGGGCAGGACCAGCATGTCGCGTGCCCGTGTCGTACAGTTGTCGTAGAAGAAGTTGTAGCGATATTCGCGGTTTTCCGGACGGTAGTTCTCCTCGATGGCTTCGGCAATCTTCAGCTTATCCTGCGGCGAGAGGTAGTTGATTTCCTGCTCGACGATGCCCCGCCGTTCGTAGGCATAGGCACCACAGAAGTAGTCAAACGGCTGTACGCCCATCTCGTAGTCGGTCAGTCCGAAGATGAAGCGCAGCACGAAGAAAGGCTTGTGGAAGTTGAACATTCCGTAGTTCACGGCCACGTCGATGCCCTTGTCGCGGTTGACGTAGTGAATGGCGGTATGTCCGTATAGGCTCCACGACTCATGTCCGGCCTGACAGGTCAGGAGGCTGAGCGTAATGGCCGAGTCGGCATGTTCGTAGTTGTCAAGAGGAGCATTTTGGGCATAAACATTCAAGTTGCCGCCCATGACGAGCAGCAACAGCCCAAAAAGTGGCCTTAAAATACCTTTTAAGTGTTTCACGATGCAAAATTACTTTAATTTTATGATTATCGTGCGATTATCTCGAAATTTTTCAATAATTTTGCATCCAAATTGGAAAAAACAAAGAAAATAGATAGAAGAAGACTATTTATGAAAAAGAAAATATGGAGCACATTCCTTCTCGGAATCTCTGCAATTAGTGTATTTGCGCAAAGTGGAACCAACTCGCCCTATAGCCAATACGGCCTGGGGGTGCTCAGCGATCAGTCGGCCAGCGTCAGTCGTGGAATGAACGGTCTGGGCATCGCCTACCGGCAGCACAACCAGGTGAATCCCATCAACCCCGCCAGCTATTCGGCCATCGACTCGCTCTCGTTCATTTTTGACGTAGGCGTCTCTGGCCAGATTACCAACTTCAAGGAAGGTGGCAAGCAGTTGAATGCCCGCAACGCCAATTTCGAGTATGCCTCTGCAGCCTTGCGCCTGGCCCGTCATCTGGGCATGGGCTTCGGAGTGCTTCCCTATACCAACGTGGGCTATAACTACAGCACGACTGAAAAGATAGGCAAGGATAATTCCACCTCTTACTATTCAAACACTTATAAGGGTTCGGGCGGTTTGCACGAGGTTTACCTCGGCCTGGGTTGGGAACCCTTCAAGGGCTTCTCGTTCGGTGTCACCGGCAGCTACCTTTGGGGAAGCTACCAGCGTTCGCTCGAAAACTACTCTGGCGACTACTCCAACCGCGTGTCGAAATACTATTCGGCCAGCGTCAATAACTACAAGCTCAACGTCGGCGCACAATATGTGGCCCGTCTGACGAAGAAAGACTGGCTGACGCTGGGCGTCACCTATGGTCTTGGCCACAAGATAGGCGGCCATCCCATTTGCCAAGTTGTTTCGCGCAACTCGCAGACCGGCGTTGCCGACACCACATCCTATCCCCGTGGCGAAAGCATCGACCTGGAGATTCCCACAACCATCGGCGCAGGCCTCATGCTGAACCATAGCGGAAAGCTCAGGATAGGTGCCGACTATCAGTTGCAGAAGTGGGGCGGTGTGGAGTATCCCGAGTATGTATCTGAGAACGGGGTGACCGACTATAAGCTGATGTCCAACTGCTTCAGCGACCGTCACAAGGTGACGTTGGGTGCCGAGATCTGCCCGAACGAGAGCAGCACCCGTCGCTATTTCGACCGCATCCGCTACCGCTTCGGCGTCTCCTATGCTACACCTTATATAAAAATAATAAATGCCAACGGAACGTTCGATGGACCGAAGGAGTTCAGTGCGTCCGTAGGTGTAGGCCTGCCCATCATGAACGTGTGGAACAACCGCTCCATCCTGAACATTAGTGCCCAATGGGTGCGCCAGGACTCGAAGATGTTCATCACCGAGAATACATTCCGACTCACCATTGGCCTGACCTTCAACGAGCGTTGGTTCGACAAGTGGAAAGTGGAGTAGGGCGCGTGTGTCTTGTTTGAAACAGATCGAAAGGACAGAGCTTTGAGAGCATTCAGAACCCTTATGGTCTTCGTGGCGGCATGCTTGTTGACAGCTGCCTGCCAGAAGCAGAAGGAACACATTGCACCGGCTATCCATGAGCGCGACTCCGTGCCCATGATGACCAGCTATGGCGTCAATGCCCTCATCTCCGACTCGGGCGTCATCAAATACCGCATCGTTACTGAGCAATGGGACCTCAATCCCAACGTCGACCCCTCGCGCTCGTCGTTTGTCAAGGGCATCTTCCTGACGCAGTTCGACGAGAAGTTCCACGTGCAAGCCTATATTCAATGTGATACGGCCTACAACTACGACAAGAAGAAACTGTGGGAACTGCGTGGGCGTGTGCGCATCCTGACCAAGGACGGACTGCAGTACACCAGCGAGCAACTCTATTGGGACGAAGCCCGGCATGAACTCTACTCGCACGTCTTCTCGAAACTCGTCACCCCCGAACGCACCCTGCAAGGCTCCTATTTCCGTAGCGACGAACACATGCGCCACTACTACATCTCCAACGGAAAGGGATTCTTCGAGAAGGCCGACTTCGACGGTTCCGACGACAAGAAGCCTGGCGACACGGCGACAGTCAGCCAACCCATGCGCCAGCAGTCGATGCCGCAGCGTAAATCAACCACACCACACTATTAAAATGCCCCGCTGAACAAATATGGACGAACCTGTATCAATATCGCTTATCATAGCCATACTTGTGTCGATGGCCTTCTCGGCCTTCTTCTCAGGTATGGAAATTGCCTTTGTCTCAAGCAACAGGATGCTGGCCGAGGTGGAGAAGGAGAAACACGGTTTCTCGCAACGCTTCATCTCCAGTTTCTATGCCCATCCCAACGGCTTCGTCAGCACCATGCTCGTGGGCAACAACATCGCGCTCGTCATCTACGGCATACTCATCGCACGCCTCTTCGACAACACCATCTTCGCGGGCATGCAGCCTGGATTCACCGTACCTGCCGACACCATTCTCTCCACGCTCATCGTGCTCTTCACGGGCGAGTTCCTGCCCAAGACGCTCTTCAAGAGCAACCCCAACCGACTGCTCAACTTCTTTGCATTTCCCGCCTATTTGTGCTATCTCGTGCTGTGGCCCATCAGCAAGTTCTCGACATTCCTCTCGAAAATGCTCATGCGGCTCATCGGCATCAAGGTGAGCAAGGAGACCGAGGACGAGGAGTTCTCGAAGGTCGACCTCGACTATCTGGTGCAGTCGAGCATCGAGAGTGCCAAGAACGACGACGACATCGACGACGAGGTGAAGATATTCCAGAACGCCCTCGACTTTGGCGAGACCCGTGTCCGCGACTGCATGATTCCGCGTACCGAGATCGTGGCCATCGACAATCAGGCCACCATGGAGGAGTTGCAGCAGAAGTTCGTCGAAAGCGGCCACTCCAAGATTCTCGTCTACGAGGAGGACATCGACCACATCACGGGCTATATACACTCTTCCGAGATGTTCCGCAATCCTAAGGACTGGCACGACACCATCCGCACCATGCCTTTCGTGCCCGAGACCATGGCGGCACAGAAGCTCATGCGCATCTTCCTGCAGCAGAAGAAGTCGCTGGCCGTGGTCGTCGACGAGTTTGGCGGCACCAGCGGCATCGTATCGTTGGAGGACATGGTGGAGGAAATCTTCGGCGACATCGAGGACGAGCACGACAACTCCAACTATGTGGCCAAGCACCTCGACACCGGCGAGTTCGTGCTCTCTGCGCGACTCGAAATCGACAAGGTCAACGAGATGTTCGACCTCGACCTGCCCGAGAGCGACGACTACATGACCATCGGCGGCCTCATCCTGCACGAATACCAGAGTTTCCCCAAACTCAACGAGGTTGTCAACATCGGAAAGTTCCATTTCAAGGTGCTCAAGAGCACGATGACAAAGATTGAGCTTGTGAAGCTGAAAGTCGATGGAATCGACAAGAAAGACTGACAAAAAAGCCTCGTGAAACCGAAGAAATCGGGCGAAATGTGAAATTTTGAACGAAAAATTCACGCGTTTCATATCTTTTTTGTAACTTTGTACGCTTTTTTGAAGCAACCCTTCAAATGACACTGGAAAATAAGTAAAAACAACAAAAAATAAAAACAAACAAAAAGTAATGGCAGCAATTGGAAAAATTAGAAGCTGGGGGCCTCTGCTCGTAGGAGCAATTGCCTTGGCCCTCTTTGCATTCATTGCCGAAGAGGCTGTGCGTTCTTGCGAATCGACAAGCAACGAGAAGCGTCAGCGCGTAGGCGAAGTGTTAGGCGAGAAAATCAACGTGCAGGACTTCCAGAAGCTCGTTGACGAGTATCAGGAAGTGATTAAGATGCAGCAGGGAACTGAGAACCTCAACGACCAGCAACTCAACCAGGTGAAGGATATGGTTTGGAACCAGTTCGTTCAGTCGAAGATTGTCGAGAACGAAGCCAAGGAGCTTGGCCTTACCGTTACCGACGCCGAGTTGCAGAACGTCCTGAAGGAGGGCACCAACCCCATGCTCATGCAGACTCCGTTCGTGAACCAGCAGACTGGCCGTTTCGACGCCAATGCCCTGCAGAAGTTCCTTGCCGAGTATAAGACGCAGCAGAATGCCAACCCGCAGGTGGCTCGTCAGTACGAGACCATTTATCGCTACTGGACATTCATCGAGAAGACGCTCCGTCAGCAGCTTCTTGCACAGAAATTCCAGAGCCTGCTTGGCCACAGCCTGCTCTCCAACCCCGTCGAGGCCAAGATGGCCTTCGCCGAAGAGAACCAGGAGAGCCAGATCCTTCTCGCTACTTTCCCCTACAGCAGCATTGCTGACGATAAGGTGGAAGTGACCGATGCTGAGCTCAAGGCTAAGTACGACGAGATGAAGAATCGTTTCCATCAGTATGTGGAGACTCGCGACGTGAAGTATGTTGACTTCGAGGTCGAGGCTTCGACCACCGACCGTGCCGAGTTGCAGAAGCTGTTTGCCGACTACACAAAGGGCCTCGCCGAGGCTGCCGATCCCACCGAGGTGGTGCGCAAGAGCACTTCGTTGGTTCCCTACCTGGGCCTGCCCGTTGCCAAGGATGCATTCCCTAGCGACATCGCTATGCGTCTCGACTCCATGTCCGTAGGCAGCGTCTATGGTCCCGTGGAGAGCAAGATGGACAACTCCCTGAACCTCATCAAGCTCGTGGCCAAGACGCAGCTGCCCGACTCTGTGCAGTATCGCCAGATTCAGGTCGGTGGTGAGACCGTTGAGGAGGCTCACAAGCGTGCTGACTCCATCTTCAACGCCTTGAAGGCTGGTGCCGACTTCGAAGTAGTTGCCAAGAAGTATGGCCAGACTGGTGAGAAGACTTGGCTGACCACCCGTCAGTACCAGAATGCTCCCTCTGTCGACGCCGATACGAAGGGCTATCTGATGTCGCTCAACACCATGGCAGCCAATGAGCTGAAGAACATCACTCTGCCTCAGGGCAACATCATCGTTCAGGTGCTCGACCGCAAGAACTTCATCACGAAGTACACGGCAGCCGTCGTGAAGAAGACCATCGACTTCTCGAAGGACACCTATAGCGCAGCTTACAACAAGTTCAGCTCTTATGTCAGCGGCAACCGTACTGCCGAGGACATCGTTAAGAACGCCCAGAAGAACGGCTATCGCGTTCAGGAGCGTCCCAACGTGACCACAGCCGAGCACAACCTGGCTGGTATTCGTGGCACCCGTGATGCCCTGAAGTGGATCTTCGAGGCCAAGGAAGGCCAGATTTCACCGATGTATGAGTGTGGCGACAACAACCACCTGCTTGTAGTCGTACTCGACAAGATTCACGAGAAGGGATTCCGTGGCCTTGATGATGATCAGGTGAAGGAATTCGTCAAGGCTGAGGTGCTGAAGGACAAGAAGGCCGAGCAGCTCATGACCAAGGTCGAAGGCATCAAGTCGATTGCCGATGCCAAGGCTAAGGGTGCCAGCGTCGATTCTGTCAACCAGATCACTTTCGCAGCTCCTGTGTTCATCGCATCTGCCGGTGCCAGCGAGCCTGCTCTGAGCGGTGCCGTAGCAGCTACCGCCAAGGGTGCCTTCTCCAAGGCTCCTGTCAAGGGTAACGCTGCCGTCTACCTCTTCCAGGTGGTCGATAAGAAGGACCGTGAGGTGAAGTTCGATGCCAAGGCTCAGGAGGAGAAGCTCCGCCAGCGTGCTATGCAGTATGCAAGCCAGTTCAACAACGAGCTCTACCTGAAGGCTAAGGTTGTCGACAACCGCTACCTCTTCTTCTAAGCACAATCTTCAATAGTCTCAATATGACTCCCGATGGCCATCTTATTGGTTGTCGGGAGTTTTTTTTGATGTTGTTTAGTTGTCAGTTGCTTTTTGCTGTGCCTCGTAGAGAAGTAAGAGTCTAATCCTGGAAGAGCATTCAAAAAAATTCCAATTCCAGTTATTCCAATTAAAAAATGGGAGGTAATTCCTGTTTCTAAAGGCTATATAACTTATTGATATATAGATAGTTATATATAGTAAGGGGAGTTGGAATACCCTCAAATAATAAACTGGAATAATTGGAATTGGAATATTTGGCAACTAACGTTTTACCTAAAAGGCTGATTATCAATGAAATAAGTATCATTAAAAGTCCTTTTCCAAGATTTAGGAACTTGAAAAATGCCCAAAATGCACCATAAATCTTTCTAAAAATGCATCAAAAAAACTACAAAAGACATGAATTTCACCTTTTTATGTTGTTTTTTCCTGTACTTGGCGAACGCTTGAACGCTGTGAAAAATCTGCATACTGACCTTTTTTTGAAGGATTTTTGTGAATAACGGTCTGTCTCTTTGCAAAAATGAAGGTAAAATTGTCCAATTGTCGCACTTAGTGGAAGCTTTTATTCCCAATACTGTCATAGAATTATGTAGAGTTGGTTGCATTATGTCCAGGGGGAGATTGTATGATGTTCAGTTGCCGCGGTATTATGTTGAGAAGGTGGTTCTATTGTACCTGCGGAGAGGTGCTCTTATCGTTCAAAAGTAATGAGTTGTAGCCTGCGGAGCTATGATGTTATGGTGCAAGAGCAGTGCTTTATGGTGCAAAAAGCTATGCTTCATTCCTGTGGAACGATGCTTTTAATTGTGAGATAATGATGCTCATGTAGGGGCAGACCCCTGTGTCTGCCCGCAATGCCCGCAAAAGCATCCAAGAAACGGCCTGCAAATCTCAAGCCGCATACGAGCCTCCTAACACGGGCAGACACGGGAGTCTGCCCCTACATGTGGCAGTTGTGGCTCCCCTACAAGTGGCTTTTTGCGAATCAATTCCCCAAACGAAAAGAGGATGCCGCTCAGTTTGGCGGACATCCTCTTGGTGTTGTTAAATTGTCAAATAATTGTTAGCTGTGAGAAGGTTGTTTAATAGTCGTCATCGTCGTCGCTGACTTCAGCAGCATCAAGACTCAGGTCTTCTGGATCGGTCTCGAAGGTGGTGCGATAGCTTTCCTCCGTGAGTTTGTCCTCATCGAAGTCGTCGTCATCATCTTCCTCGTAGGAGTCCTTCTTCTCGTCGAGTTCTTCCTCTTCGTCGTATTCGCGGTCCTCGCCTGGCTCCTCGTCGAAGCGCAGCTTAGGACGTTCCATGACGGGCTTTGTCTTTGCAAAGATGGCTTCCACCCAGAGGCCTTTGGCTATCTCCAGGACTTCGAATCCGTCGTTCACCTTCTTTTCGTAGAGTCCGCCTGCCTTGTGGAGTCGGTCTTTGGGAAGGGTAGTGGTGCTGATGTCGAAACCGCTTTCGATGATGTCCTTGATGCTTTGCGAGAGCGAATCCCAACCGCCGCCGAAGTTACGGTCGATGACTTCCAGCAGTTTGGAAGCCGAAATGTGGCGTATGTTTTCGTAAGTGAGGTCGGTCACGCGCAAAATGGGGCGTTTCTTGATGGCTTTCTTGATTTTTGTGCCGTCGTCGAGTTTCAGGCTTCCTACCTTAAATCCTCTTGCTTCGTATTTCTTGATGACCTCGGGCTTGTCGACTTTCACGTCTTCGACCTCGAAGGCGCTCTTGATGATGTCGATGTAGTGGCGCATGTTTTCCTTCAAGTCGGCATCCTTTTCGCCTGCCTCCAGCATGCGGAAGATGTCGTTTTCGTTTACTTCCCACACGTTGCCCTTGGTGAGTGTCTTTAGGGTAAATGTTTTCTTAGTCTGTTGTTTCATAAATATCGCTTTTGCTTTTCTGCTGCAAAAATAAGTACTTTACGCTGAATGAGCAAACTTTTAGGAGTTTTTTTTGTGTTTCATAGCAATTTTTCGTAACTTTGACTTGCGTCGAATTTACTTTCGTTCGGAAATGAAAAAGAAAATTGGGTTTTCTTTTTGCATTTCGCTTACTTATTCGTAACTTTGCCAAAAGAATATGAGTGAACCATTAGCTGAACGTATGCGCCCGCGGTCGCTTGACGAATATGTCGGTCAGCAGCATTTGGTGGGCGAGGGTGCCGTCTTGCGGAAGATGATTGACGCAGGGCGCATCTCGTCGTTTATCCTTTGGGGACCTCCCGGGGTGGGCAAGACCACGCTGGCACAGATCATCGCCAACCGCCTGCAGACGCCTTTCTACACGCTTTCGGCAGTGACAAGCGGCGTGAAGGACGTGCGCGATGTCATCGAGCGGGCCAAGTCGGGGCGGTTCTTCAATTCGGCATCGCCCATCCTGTTCATTGACGAGATACACCGCTTCTCGAAGTCGCAGCAGGACTCGCTGCTTGGTGCCGTCGAGCGTGGCATCGTCACGTTGATAGGAGCCACGAC
>JAEEGL010916220.1_pt1 | contig 11768 bp, 10 predicted proteins | sample 9134231 | NCBI WGS metagenome assembly JAEEGL01 (sample SAMN16246548, study PRJNA631951) | gut metagenome | biome: gut microbiome; feature: rumen; material: fiber-attached | host: Bos | place: Iran: Karaj | collected 2018-10
CACTTCCTGCAAGGTTCGGTTTATTGCTGGTGCAAGAACAGGAAGGGAGAGCCTTTTGCAGCCAGGGATTTGCTTGGTGGAGATAACTACTATTGGCAGGATACTCCTATGATGGCGCTCTATGAATACTACCTTAATGGTAATGATGATAATCACGATTATGCAGTAGAGGAGGCAGGCAAGGCTGCAGGCCGTTTGCTTTACCAACTATTGTACGATGATAAACGTGAATTCGAAACTTGGGTGGCTTATACGAGAATGTACAGATGGACAGGCGAAGAAGATAACGGATAATAAAACAGTATCCTCAATCCATGTCACCTGTGGTGAGCTAGTTGAATCATTCGTATTCTCTTAAACTCTTGAACAATTAAACTCTTAAACCAGAGTAGGGTGCTCAAATTCTTGATATGAGTGAGATTTCCGATGCAATCCAAGACAAATGCTTGGCATTTGGAGATAGGGTAATCAAACTGAATGACTATTTGCTGGAGCAAGCAAGTCAGAAGTATGATGGTGGAAGTAAGAGGTATGATGTGCGAAAAGGTAAATCATCCTTCAGCCATCAGACATCCAACATCTCTCATCCATCATCCTTCAGACATCAGCCATCACGAGTGCCAGTACACTTACAGGCAATCGCTACCCTCTGCAATCAGTTGCTAAGAAGTGGCACTTCAATCGGAGCCAACAATGCTGAAGCTACCAATGCAGTTAGTAAAACTGATTACCGAGCTAAATCATACATAGCTTTGAAAGAGGCTCGTGAAAGTCTTTACTGGATAGAGTTACTGCATCGCAACAACTATATTGATGACAAACAATACCAAAGCATCTATACAGATTGCGAGGAACTTGTTAAGATCCTCGTTTCACGTTGTAAAAAACTTGATCAGCAAATTAGTGAAGGGAAATAAAACTCGGACATAAGACCTCCGACTTCAGCCCTCGTTTCAGCCTTCAGACATCAGCCTTCAGACCTCGTTAATTCTCTCATAAATAAAGGTTCAATAATCAGCGGGACCTGCCCTTTTTCGAGATTTTTTGTAGAATTATATAGAACTTAATTTTTTAATTATGAGTGATAAGACAATTATGCTTATAGTGGCATTTGTATCTATTTTGTGTGTAATTTGGGCATTATTTGTACCATCAATTGGGATGGCCGTTGCTTTATTTATTAATGCTATACTCTCAGTATATTTAGCGGTTAAGTTGGACAAGAAAAATGAAGGAATGAGAAAGTCGGGAGACGCTACATAAAAGTTTTGTAGAGGGGGGAGGTATCCGCTGGTCTCTCATAAGACAAAAAGGTTCAATAACCTGGAATTCTTGTTTCATTGATAAAAAAATGTAATCTGTTTTTATGATTCAAATTAGTGATAAAGCTAAATGTTGCGGTTGTAATGCTTGTGGGGATGTGTGTGCCCATAAAGCTATTTCATTTAAGACAGACAATGAGGGGTTCTGGTATCCAGAGGTAGATACACAGAAGTGTACTGATTGCGGTCTTTGTGAAAAGGTATGTCCGATAATTAATATTGGAGAACTTAAAAAAAATGACTTCCCAGAGCCTAAATGTTATGCAGCCCAAGCAAAGAACCTCGAATCATTGTTTAATAGCACATCAGGCAGTGCTTTTGCAACTTTTGCAGAAAAGATATACAAGCAAGGAGGGTATGTAGGAGGTGCTGTTTTTAATGATGATTACTCAGTTAAGCAATTTATATCCAATAAAAAAGAAGATCTTGAAAAACTTCGTAATACTAAATATGTTCAAAGCGATTCCGTGGGGTTTTATATACAAATTAGGGAATTGCTGAAAGCGGGTGAATTAGTTCTTGTATGTGGCTTGCCATGCCAAATGGCCGGACTTCGTTCTTTCCTCCGCAAAGATTATGAGAATCTGATAATTGTAGATATGATTTGTCTTGGAATCAATTCTCCTAAGATACTACCAGCTTATTTGAAGTGGCAAGAAGAGAAGCATAATAGTAAGATTGTTTACTACAAGGCAAAGAATAAAGAACTTGGATGGCGTCAATTAACAACTAAAATAGTTTTTGAAAACGGAGATGTAGAATACGACAAGAGAAATACGAACTATTTTACTGTTGGCTTTATTGGAACGCATGCTTTTGCCAGGCCTTCATGTTACAATTGTAGGTTTAAAGGATTCCCACGCTTATCAGATATAACAATTGGTGATTTTTGGGGAGCTGAAAAATACGTTGACAAGGATATCGATGGTGACCTTGGGACCTCTATTGTATTGCTAAATTCTAATAAAGGTGAGTTATTCTATGAGAAAGTTCGTTCAAAGTTTAAAGATCAGGAAGTACCTATAGAGGCAGTAATTCCTGAGAATCCCGCATTGGTTAATTCATTAACAAAATCGACATTTGACCGCGAAAAACTATATAATGATTTATCAAATTTGCCTTTTGAGGAGTTTGCAAAAAAATACATAAAATTGCCAATAAATGACGAATCTACCAGTAGCAAATTTAAAAATATAGCAAGATACTTGGTTTATATAAGAAGGGCTTCTGGATTAAGCATTTCTACTTGGTGGAAAAACTTGTATTATAACTTACTTTGCAAGCAGTTCAGAACAAATATAGCCCAAGGTAAATTTATTGTCATTAATAAAAGTTGTATATTGGATATATCTAAAACAGCAACTATAATTATTGGGAGCATTTTACATTTTGGAACAAAAAGAATTAAAGGCTCACGCCTTGAATCCAGATTACTGGTTGAAGATAATTCTGAGTTAAGAATAGAGGGTGGAGATATCTATTATGGTGCAGATATTGAAGTTTTTCCCAATTCAACGTTAGAAATCGGTAAAGATATTATTTTTAATATTAATGCAACGATTATTTGTGGAGATCATATTACTATTGCAGATAATGTTTGTTTTGGCCGTAATGTTACCGTACGTGACAATAGTGGAAACCATTTTATGTCTCGTAAGGTGTACAAGAATAAGCGCCCCGTGTCAATCGGACAACACTCATGGATAACGGAGCAGTGTATGGTCATGCCTGGATCAAAAATTGGAGTAGGAGTGATAGTTGGGGCGGGTTCTGTAGTTTCAGGTAAACTCCCCAACTTTACATTGGCTACGGGCCGACCTGCAGTAGTCGTTGATGAAGATGTTTATTGGAAGGCTTAAATATTATAATGAAGACAATACAAGAATTAAAACGCAATTTAAAGAAGGACATGGGCGAACTACCGACGCTAAAAGTTGCCTTAGCTGGTGATACTGCAACCCAACTCCTTTGTACCGCTATTCGTGGTATGGGAGTGGAACGTGGCTATATCATTGATCTTTTCGAGGCTGAGTACAATCAGGTAGAGCGTCAGTTTCTTGACCTTTCGAGTGGTTTGTATCTGTTTGATGCTGATTTCATAGTCATCTTCCAGAGTACCCATAAGCTTGGAGAACATCACTCCCTGCTTAGCATAGATCAGCAAGCAACGTTAGCAGATGAACGAATCAGTTTTCTAGCATCAGTATGCGAGAATCCGAAACTGGCAGGTAAGAAGATTATTTATTTCAACTATCCAGAAATAGGTGATACCGTATTTGGCAGTTATGCTAATAAAGTGGATTCAAGTTTCACGTTTCAGGTAAGAAAGTTGAACTATGAGTTGATGCGTCTTTCACAGCAATATCAGAACCTTTTTATCTGTGATTTGGCAGAGCTGCAGAACAAGTTTGGTCGCGACAAAATGTTTGCTCCTAATACTTATGCGAATACGGAAATGGTACTCCGTATGGATGTACTACCATACGTCGCATCGCGTGTTATGGACATTGTTTGTGCAGTGAAAGGCCAATTCAAAAAATGTTTAATTCTTGACCTTGATAATACAGTTTGGGGTGGTGTAATTGGCGATGACGGATTGGAAGGTATTCAACTTGGTCACGGACTAGGTATAGGCAAGATGTTCACAGAGTTCCAGATGTGGATAAAGAAACTCAAACAACGTGGCATTATCATTTGTGTTGCATCCAAGAACAACGAAGGGACAGCTAAGGAACCCTTTGAGAATCATCCAGATATGGTGCTCAAATTGAATGATATTGCAGTTTTCCAAGCTAACTGGGAAACCAAGGTGGATAACATCCGAACCATCCAGAGCATTTTGAACATTGGTTTTGATAGCATGGTATTCTTGGATGACAACCCGTTTGAGCGTAACATTGTACGTGAGAACATCAAGGGTATCACAGTTCCGGAACTACCAGAATATCCTGAGGACTATTTGGAATATCTTTACTCTTTAAATCTCTTTGAGACTGCTTCTTATAGCAATCTTGATAAAGACCGCACCAAGCAGTACCAGGTTGAAGCTCAGCGTGTATCTCTGAGCAAGACCTTTACCAATGAGGCAGACTTCTTGAAGTCGCTAAACATGGTATCAGTAGTGAGCGGTTTTACTAAGTTCAATACACCTCGTGTCGCTCAACTCAGCCAGCGTAGTAATCAGTTTAACTTACGCACCGTTCGCTATACTGATGCGGATATTGAGGCACTGGCCAATGACCCAAATGTGATTGACCTGAGTTTTACGCTGGAGGACAAGTTTGGTGACAATGGTTTGATAGCCGTGGTAATTATGAAACCATTGGATAAAGAAAGCCTCTTTGTGGATACCTGGTTCATGAGCTGCCGTGTGTTGAAACGTGGTATGGAGAACTTCACGCTCAATATGATGGTTGAGAAAGCAAAGGCTGCAGGGTATAAGAAGATTATCGGTGAGTATCTGCCTACACCTAAGAACAAGATGGTAGAGAATCACTATACCGACCTTGGATTTACTATAATAGAAGGCAAAGATACTTCTCAATTTGAGTTGAAACTGGATAATTATCATCTTAGAGAGTGTTATATTGTCAATAAATAATCATATATACAATATGGAAAGAAAAGAAATTTTTGAAAAGTTGACAGTCATTTTTCGTGATGTGATGGATAATGACGAAATAGTCCTGGAAGAGAATACCACGGCAGAAGATATTGAGGAGTGGGATTCTTTGGCACATGTGCAGTTGATTGAAAAGATTGAAGAAGTTTTTGGAGTTAAGTTTTCTGCAAAGGAAATGAACTCATGGGAGGACGTGGGCGAGTTTGTGGATTCAATTCAAAAGAAACTGGGTTGATTTAATTAGAGAGTAGTCCTAAATGCCTACATCAAACAAGACAATAGCAAAGAATACAGCATTTTTGTATATGAGGATGCTGGTGGTGATGGCGGTTAGCCTCTATACATCCAGGGTAATCCTCAAAGTGCTGGGAGCGGAAAACTATGGCATTTATGATGTTGTAGGTGGAATCGTAACCATGATGGCATTCCTTAATGGAGCGCTATCTGCTAGTACCAGCAGATTCCTGACGTTTGAACTTGGTAAAGGTGATTTGGGTAAATTGAAAAAAACTTTTTCTGCTTCATTAACGCTCCATATTGGCGTTGCACTGATAGTTCTTCTTGTTGGCGAAACTTTAGGATTATGGTTTCTTTATGAGAAGCTGGTAATCCCAGAAGACCGTTTCAATGCAGCTTTTTGGGTGTATCAGTTTTCCATCATAACGACGATGGTAAACTTTACACAGGTTCCTTATAATGCATCGTTGATAGCTCATGAAAATATGTCGGTGTATGCATATGTCGGGTTGTATGAGGCAACAGCTAAATTAGCAATCGTATATCTGATATATTTGTCACCAATAGATAAACTTATTTTTTATGCACTATTGTTGATGTTAAATACCTGTGCGATACAGTTCTTTTACCGTATATATACATCAAAAATATATGAAGAATGCCATTTACGTCTTGTCAAAGACCGGCAGTTGTATAAAACTCTATTAAGCTACTCTGGATGGGATATGTTCGGTGGCTTGGCAGTTGTGTGTCAGGGACAAGGAGTCAATATCCTCTTGAATATGTTCTTTGGCCCTGTCGCTAATGCGGCCAGAGCAATAGCGACCCAGGTACAAGGTGGAGTACAAATGTTTGTCCAGAATTTCCTAGTGGCTGTAAGACCCCAAGTAGTAAAAAGCTATGCTGAGGAAAATGTTGACCGAATGTTTAGCCTTACATTTAGCGCTGCAAAATTTGCGTATATTTTGATGCTGCTCTTAATTCTGCCAATATGTTTTGAAATAGACTTTATATTGCAACTATGGCTTGGAGGATTGGCTCCTGCAGAGACTAAGTCATTCATCGTAATTATCCTAATAACCTATCTGATGGAGACTTATCATATGGCATCCTTGATGTCGTACCATGCTATAGGGAAGATAAAACTGGGAAATATTGTTGGAGGATCGTTGATGATATCTGCACTCCCTTTAGGCTATATCGTATTGAAGATGGGGGCCCCAGCCTTTTCGGTTTTTATCGTTATATTTGTTGTTAATTTAACCCAGATGTTTTGGGGGTGGATGATTGTACACAGATATGAAAGGTTTTCATATACGAATCTTATTAAAAAGGTGTATGTACCAACAATGCTGATAACAGGAGTAGGGATTGTAGCTCCATTAATAATAAAAGATTTAATGTCACAGGGGTGGGTGAGATTTGTTGTTATTATTATTGTAACAGAATTCTTCATATTGATACCTTCATATTTTATTGCGCTGAATAAACCGGAGCGTAATAAATTGCGAAATTTCTTAATGAACAAAATAAGTAAAGATGCTAGAATTGAAAAATAAAAAAGGTAATGTGATACCATCAGTAGGCCTGGGAACATATCCTTTTCAAGGAAAAGAAATGGCTGATATGGTAATGCAAGCCTATAAAATAGGATACCGACTATTTGATACTGCTGACGATTATTGTGGTGAAGCGGGGATTGGAATGGCAATAAAAGAACTCGTAGAGAAAGGAATATGCTCTCGGGAAGATTTATTCCTTCAGACAAAGATTTCTGATAATAATGCTCATGCAGATGAACCTCTAGTTGGTGTTTATTTTAATCCAAATCACCCCTTTATGCACAGGCATACGGCTGGTGATGTGGTACGTGAGAAGGTTGAGAACTCTCTAAGAGAGATGAACACAAATTACATAGATTCACTCCTTATACATTATCCATATCCTCAATATTTTGTTGATATATGGAAAGAGATGATAAAATTGAAGGAGGAAGGATTAGTAAGATATATTGGAGTTTCAAATTTCCATGTTAGACATTTGATAAATTTGATAGATTCGACAGGAGTGATGCCAGACATTAATGAGTGCTATGTTAGTCCGATTGGAATCAAGAAAGAAATGGTTAATTTTTGCAATGAACACGGATGCCTTGTGATGACCTATTCGCCATTGATGGATCTAGCGTCAAGTAGAATTAGTGATGCTTCATTTGCTCCGATGATGGCTAAACATAAGAAGAGTGCTGCTCAGATTATACTTCGATGGAATATAGAAAGAGGCTGTTTACCTTTGCCTAAATCAAAGAATCCTAAAAGATTAGAAGAAAATTTCGGGGTTTTGGATTTTTCTCTGACAAAAGAAGACGTGGAATCGATTTCTGCAATGAATATAGATTATCAATATTTGGTTGAATCAAAAATCTGTCCGGGGTTATGAGCATTGTCGGAAAAGTATATAGAATCATAAATGGATTAATTCGAAGGGGTTATTGGTATAACAACGTCAAATTCAAGGATTGCAGTAAATTCTGGAACTATAATACTTTCAATACAGATGTTGTAAACCTTGGCTCAACCTCATCTGTATGTGCTTTCAATTATAGCGGAATACCACTGAAGTGTGCAAATTGGGCGTTAAGTACCAATCCATTAGCAGGTGATTTGGCAATACTGAAAAATTACGTTAGTTTCCTGAAAGAAGGAGCAACAGTAATTATACCCTTGTGCCCCTTTTCATCACTAGCAGGGGAATACAGTATTAGCGAGGATCATTATTATTCGCTACTTTATCCATCTACAATTCCTGGATACTCTATTCGTAGGCAAAACAAGGTGAAGTCAGAGATGCAGTCACCGCTGCTAATTTATCCTCTTTTGTCGGTATATAGTGATTTAAAGCATCTTTTATTTAAGCCTAAGCAGAAAGAACTGACAGAAAATGAGATGGAAAACGATGCTCAAAAATGGATGAACAATTGGAAGAAAGAATTTAGTATTTCGGATTTTACATACCCTTTGTCGCTAAAAAATCAGGATGCCATTACTGATGCTGCCAAGTTGCTTAATGAATTAATATCATTTTGCAAAGATAGAAATCTGAAACCGGTTATGGTGATACCACCAGTATATCATACATTGGGTGAGTTGTTAATTACAGAGATTCGCAAAGTAATTATAGATTCGCTCAATGAAAAGATAGATAAAAAAAACATCTGGTATCGTAACTATATGGATGCTAATGAGTTCACTAACGACATCACTCTTTTTGAAAATAGTTTTCTTATGAACAATAAGGGGGCAAAGTTTTTTACAAAGAGAGTTTTGACAGATATAGGATTAATATGAAGATAGGAATATTGACACAACCGCTTCATGGAAACTATGGAGGATTGCTTCAAAATTATGCTTTGCAACAAGTTCTTTTAAAAGAGGGATATGACGTAAAGACAATAGACTGGTATTATGATTTCAGATCATCCCGAGAGAGAAGAGTGTCCTTTCTGAAGACCAGATTCTTGTCTTTATTGAATCCTTTTTTTAAGAATAAACACTTCCTGACAAAAAAAGAGACAAGGGAATTGTCATCAAAGGTTTTACAATTCAAAAATAATCTTTATCTTACCAAACGGGTAAATACTCTTACAAGTCTAAAGAGAATAGCAGAAGAAGAATGTTTTGATGCGTTTATTGTAGGAAGTGACCAATGTTGGAGACCAAAATACAATGGTCCATTTCTGCCTGTAATGTTTCTGAGCTTCGTTAGGAATCGGACAGACTTTAAAAGAATAGCATATGCTGCTTCATTTGGTACAGATAATTGGGAATATTCAGATTCAGAAACACGTGAATGCTCAGATCTAATTAAGCTTTTTGACTTTGTTTCTGTTCGAGAATTATCAGGCAAAAAATTATGTCATGACTATTTGGGAGTTGAAGCCAGTCTTGTTTTTGATCCTACATTGCTTCTCAATATAGAAGAATATAGGAAGCTTATCAAAGAAGATAGAGAAAAGAACGAGAGCCTTTTAGTAACGTATATTTTAGATAAAACAAGTTCATTGGAAAAGAGTATAAGTATTGTTGAAAAAAGAACAGGGCTTAGCAGGAGAGAATTAACCCCGGCATCTTATACCTATAAGGGTGGTAACGATATAGAGAAGTATAAAAAAATGTCAGTTAACGACTGGTTGGGGTATATTTATCATGCTGAAATGACGATTGTTGACTCGTTTCATGGGACATTATTTTCTATACTATTTAACAAACCATTTTGGGTTTTAGGGAATGAGGAACGAGGAATGTCGCGCTTTGATTCTATTTTGAAAATGTTTCATCTTGAGGACAGATTGATTGATAAAAAGGATCTTATATCCATTGACCTTTATGCTCCGATTGATTGGAATATGGTTAATGAAATCTTGAATGATATGAGGGTTGAATCTACGGAGTTGTTATTAAATCATTTAAAATAATGCCTAAAGTAAGTGTAATAATCCCAGTTTTCAGAGTTGAAAAATATATAGAGAGATGTGCAATAAGCTTATTCAGCCAGACATTGGATGATATTGAGTTTATTTTTATTGACGACTGTACACCTGATAACAGTATGGAAATCTTGAATGACGTTGTCCATCGATTCCCCAATAGAATTAGCCAAGTCATTATTCATAGGATGGAGAATAATAGTGGGCAAGCTAAAGTCAGAGAGTGGGGTATCAGAAATGCTAAAGGAGCATATATTATCCATTGTGATTCTGATGATTGGATTGCACCTTCTGCTTACGAGACAATGTATGAAGTTGCCCAAAAGAATGGAAGCGATATGGTTTTTTGCGATTATTATGAGACAGACGGGGTGAACCATGTTTATAAATCGTGTGATTTTTCAAGTAAGACAAAGGATGAGTATATCTCTGAAATAATTAAAGGGAAAGCAAAAGCCAGTCTATGGATGACTTTGATAAAAAGAAGTATGTTTGACGATACTCGTTTTGTCTTTCCTAAAGGCGATATGACGGAAGATTATACTATTATTTTGCAGTCACTAGCTATTTCTAATAAAATATCATACATTAACCAAGCATACTATTATTATTTTATAAACAATACATCAATTACACGCGTTGTATCTGAAAGAAACTGCTATAAGAAATTTTGTGATTGTAAAAGCAATACGGCTCTATTAGAAACATTCTTTAATAATTATTATAACAATTCCTTTTCTCGTGAATTTGAGTTAAGGAAGCTTGATGGTATAAATATGCTTTTACCCACATTATATAAGCCCTATTATTTGAAATTATGGAAAAGAACCTATCCACGTTTGTTTGTGAACTTGCTAAGTTCAGGTGTCCTAAGTTGTGGTGATAAAATTAAAATTCTTATCACCTATATTGGATTTTATCCGATTTACCATTTAATCAGAGGATATAGATTTGCAAAATAGAATTCTTTGGATACTATAAGTTTATAATCTAGATCAAGATGTTGATTTTTCAAACATTACTGGTATATTTGGGTTTAGTCGCTACCATGTTCTTTTTTTCTAAGAGGGCTGTTGATGAGCGTAGGAAGTATTTAATATGGATTCCCATATTATTGTATACTGTTGTATTTGGTATGAGATATGGTGTGGGGATTGACTATTATTTTTATTCTAGTTGTTATACAAGGACTGTCACGGGTTTAAGGACCATTTATTTGGAGGATATAGAACCAGGTTTTAAGTTTATTGTTGACACCTGCGCCATTATTAGAGTAGGAGTAATACCGTATATGTGTATTCTGGTTTTCCTTCAGATTGTTTTCTTATTTGGCGCATTCAAAAACGAAAGATATATTTTGCCGTATTTGTCGATAGCTATAATTTTCACTGGAGTTGCGCAGATGCAATACATGAATATAATGCGGCAGACAATAGCATGGGGTCTATTTGTCTTTTCTATACAATATATTGAAAAAGGAAGTATCTTAAAATATTGTACATTCGTTCTATTAGCTACCCTTTTCCATACTTCTGCCATCATCTGTTTTCCTATATATCTAGTAAGATATATCTATAAGTTACTTGATAGTGTTCCAATCCAAATAATGCTATTAGTAGCATTTATTTTAATTATGCTAATTAATCCATTAGGTTCATTATTAGAACAATTTGATAGGTTGTTGGCCCTCTCGAGGTATGAGCATTATCAGACATTCGATGATACATTAATGGCCAATGAGGAAGGACGTAATCTGGGTGTTTTTGATTTTTTGCAGTTCATTGTATACATTATTGTCATACTTGAAAGTAAACGAATGAAGGCATTCTATAAAAGCAAGAAATTTGGAATTATGTATTTCTTGTTTTTTATAGGAATATGTTTATCTCTATTTTTTAGAGGGAGCACATTATTTACACGTGTAGTGTCTTATTTTTCAGGTTTTGATGTTATCATATATGCCTATTCTTGGCACTATTGGAAATGTCAAAGGAGGAAAATAAAGTCGCTTAGGGTCATTTCTCTAGTTTTCACTCTTATTATTTGTTTGGGTTTTGCTAGACTCCTTTATTATTCTGAAGACAATACATTGCAATACTCA
>JAEEGL012354651.1_pt1 | contig 11768 bp, 10 predicted proteins | sample 9134231 | NCBI WGS metagenome assembly JAEEGL01 (sample SAMN16246548, study PRJNA631951) | gut metagenome | biome: gut microbiome; feature: rumen; material: fiber-attached | host: Bos | place: Iran: Karaj | collected 2018-10
CTATACTAGCACCCCTGAAATATACTTGGATGGCGAGGCAATAATCAACTATATACATGGAAAATTAGACGATCCCCAAAGTGTGATTTTTGGCTATGGGGATGAGTTGGACGAGAATTATAAGAGGCTCAAGGAGCAAAATGATAGCGAGTGTATGCGTCATGTGAAGTCCATCCGATATCTGGAACACGACAACTACCGGCACATGCTCGAGTTCATCGAGCCGGCCCCTTTCCAAGTCGTCATTATGGGGCACTCCTGCGGCAATAGCGACCGAACATTGCTTAACACCATCTTCGAACACCCCAACTGCGTATCAATAAAGCCATATTATTACCAGAAAGACGAAAGGACAGACAACTATTCTGAATTGTCAATAAACATTAACCGAAACTTCAACAACCCGAAACTGATGCGCGACAGGGTGGTTAACAAAACTTACACAGAACCCCTAATAAATACGTTACACAATAATAATAGAGACAATTAAGCATGGAAATGAATGTTGCTAAAACTAAAAAAATGATAGAAAGTATAATTGAAGACTTGTCAAATAATATTGCAATAACAAGTATCTTCAATAAAGTTCAGATTCTATCCAGTTACCTCAATAATGACGCTTTTTCATTATGGGTAAAAAACGAAAGGATGGGGTATAATGATGTGCACCAACTACCTGAATATAGGAAAACAAATGTTGATATTCTTGTAGATGGTATTAGCGGAGGCTACTCTCTAAAAAATTACCCCATTCCAAATGGAATCCTTGGTAATAATATTGAGAAGATTATGCGCACATATTATTGTTTTGATAAAATATCAAATCTTGAGCCATTCAAGGAAAATCCAGAAGGCAGCACAAACATTGTGCTGCCAGCAATGGCATATCCTGAATTAAAAAAAATATTTCCATGTGGAGAAATACATATTGCATATCATCGAATTCCTAATTTGTTTTTCGCGGGAGTCGTTGATGCTGTTAATTCTAAGTTGTTGGATTTCCTATTAGACATTAACAAAGAAATGGAAATTGATGCTGATTTTAATACAATAAACAAGAAACCATATATTGACAGGTTGATTAATCAGACAATTAATGCAGGTGTTGTACATCTAGGAGATGGAAATGTTACAATTGACAGTAGCCAAGTTATAGGAGGTCATGATAATACCATGCCTATTTCTTCTGAGTTGAAAGATAAAATACAAGAAATTATTGCTGAGATTGAAAAAATCAAAGTGGAAGATGCGGCAGACAAAAATGATATTGCAGAAGAGATAAATGCAATCAAAATGGAACTTGATAAAGTATCTCCATCAAAGAAAAAAATAAAACGTTCTTTACGGGTATTAAAAACATTTGGTAGAATTGCTCAAGAGAAGTTGGTAGAACATGGCATCGATCAAATATTGAACTCCATACCACTATAAAAAACTTTGTTCTCGTAATAGACTAAGAAGAATGTGGGAATTCATTAATGTGTTAATGTGGGAGTCTTTTTGAATGTGTGAATGCGTTGGCAAAATAGATTGAAAGTGTAACTAAATATCTTTGCACGCAAAATAGAGATTGTTTGAATGTGTAAATGTGTTAATTCATGAATGTGTAAATGTAATAGAAATCAAGCTATGGAATTAGAGACTCTAATAGCTGAATGTACAGCATACGACTATAAAGTGACACTCGAAGAAAAGAAGCCTAAGAGTTGGCTCAAAAGCGTGAGCGCATTTGCGAACGGTTCGGGTGGTTCGCTTTTCTTTGGAGTGGATAATGGCGGCCTTGTTCAAGGACTTGATGATGTGCAACATGTTTGTGAGGCCATCAGCAGTAGAATTCGCGATTATATGGATCCACTTCCTGAGGTGGAGATGATACCGCATATAATAGCTGACAAACTACACATACTACAATTAAAAGTCAAAACTGGCAGCTACACCCCCTATTATTATGTCGGTGATGGTCAGCGGGTGGCTTTTGTCCGAGTTGGAGACGAAAGTATGCCTGCATCAGCAGAACAAATGATGCGTTTGGTACTGAAAGGAACAAACAGAACATACGACTCTCTGCATACGGATTATAAAGCTGAGGACTATTCTTTCACGATATTGACAAACACATTCAAAAAGCGCACAAACCAGGAGTGGGATAAGAAGTATCTGTTGTCGTTCGGTCTTGTGACAAGCACAGGAAATCTTACTAACGCAGGTGCTTTGTTTGCCGATGACAGCCCATTGTCGCAATCGCGTTTGTACTGTACACGATGGGATGGAAAGGAGAAGGGAGACGCTATCAATGATGCAGAGTTTACAGGCAATGTGTTGATGTTGCTGCGCGAAGCTATGAACTTTGTGAAGTCTAACACCAAACGAGGCTGGGAAAAACTACCCAACGGACGAAAGAACAAACCTGAATATGCAGAACGCGCAGTGCTGGAGGCAATGGTCAACCACTTCATCCATAGAGACTATACCGTGATGGGCGGTGAAGTGCATTTAGATATTTATGATGACCGTCTTGTTGTTATTTCGCCTGGCGGTATGTATAACGGCATGCTGATACAGAATCTGGATATTGCAGATGTGTCCTCCGAGCGTCGTAATCCCATACTTGCCAATGTAATGGCTCAGTTGGACTATATGGAGAAGCGAGGCAGCGGCCTTACCCGCATATGCAATGAGACAAAGGCACTGAATGGATACAAAGACGAACTGAAGCCTATGTTCAAATCGACACCGACTCAATTCCAAACTACAATCTATGCGTCTTACGATGAACCAGAAATCGAAGATGTCCCCAAAGATGTCCCCAAAGGTGATACCCAAAGTGATACTCAAGGTGGCACCCAAGATGGCACTCAAGATGGCACTCAAGAAACTACGGGGAAAAGTACGTTGAAAAGTACGTTGAAAGGTACAAAGAAAAAGATAGTAGAGATAATGGCTAATGATTCTACTGTTACAATACCACAAATAGCGGAACAGCTAAAGTTACACCCTCGTGGCATAGATAAACATATCAAACAACTCCAAGAACAAGGGTTCGTCCGACGTATTGGAGGCGACAAAGGCGGTCATTGGGAAATAGTAAATAATTAACTTAGTCACTAATCAAGAAAAGTGACCAAGTTAAAATTGGTTGTTTATGGACACAAAGAAACTACGCCAGAAGATACTCGACCTCGCCATTCAAATATTGAGCAGAAATATGTTTTATCTTCCGAAGCGGTAAAATTCCATATTGTGGACAATATTGACTGTAGATATATCTTATATACAATTAATTCTCACATGTTTATGGAACAAGTATATGAGAATGTGCAAGGTGTAACTAGAGTTAGAACATGTCTACAAAAGCTTCGAAAATAATGTTTGCCAATTCCACCATACCAAGAGCAACTCCGCATCGTGTCAAAGATAGAAGAAGTATTTAAGGCAATTGACACATTATCCTGATACCCGGATTATCGTCAAAAGCATCCTTAAGAATGGCCTTTACAAAATCTCCAGCATCGATGATGAAGTTCCGCTGTTGGTCTTCTGTTTCGTAAGTGTATTTGATTTCGAGAATCCTTACAAGACCCCAATTGGTGGTTCTCACATAGGCATTTTCAAATGTTGTACTATCCTCCATTTTCTGCATCGACGTAATGATATTCCCTTGGGAATCCCTGATATTATCATCAATCGGCGAGAGGTAAATAAACCCCAATCGGTCATTGGGGTTAAAGCTCACGCTGTCCCATAGTATGCATGGGACGGGCAATGGGATGCAACAGGACTATTGCAGGTCGCGGTAACGGTAGTCTACATCGTCGGAGAGGGAAACGACAAGATAGGATGGTGTGTCGTGTGTTTCGTTCAGATTGTCGGTCATCACATAGGGCACATTGCCTATAACATGCTGCTCCTTGTGGTGGAAATGGCCCATCAGGAAGAGACTTACATTGTTGCGTTCCATCAGGTCGAGAAGCTCGTAGTATTCCTCTTGGGGCAGATTGGCGGCGGGGGTGGTGCTATAGTTATAGCTGGTTCGGAAGAGGCAGGTGTGGGTATTGACCACCACGTGGCGGTAGTCGGAGCGGTGTTGCAGCACCTCCTTGAGCCACTGGAGCTGGCGGCGGCCGTGGGTGGCGTTGCCGCTATCGAGGAAGATGAAGAGGTCGCGGGCTCCCCCTACGGTTTGTACCGTAACGGTATAGGTGGACGTGTGGAAATACTGCTGGTAGTATTGCTGGCAGTCGAAATAGATGTCGTGATTGCCGATGCAGACAAAACAGGTGTCGGCGGCTGTGGGCAGATGCAGCAGGCTGTCGAGCAGCCGGAAGGGTCGCGGACCGCTCTCGTTGGTGAGGTCGCCATTGATGATGGAGAACAGGCCGGAGGGGTCAGCATACTCGGCTTGCAGGAAACGCTGCACCCGTCCCACCGAATCGGTGAGATGGATATCGGAGCAGACGTATACATTGTAGTTGTCGGGGGCACCGGTGATGACGGGTTGGCCGTGAAGGTCGTCCCATTCGAGCCACTGGGCCACGCGGTCCTCGGTGTGTGTGCCGCTGGAGAAAAACATGCCCTGAACATCAAGGCGGTTGCACGATGCGACAATCAGCACCGATGCAAGAATGACCAATATGCGATATATCTTCATAACTGATAGTTTTCTTTGTTTTGGACGGGTGTCCAATAAGTTGTTATCTGTTGTCGCGTCCCTGCGGGACGCATCTGTCTATCTTTTGGCTATCGCCACACGCCCCATCGGGTACGGTATGGCGTTTTATCATTTCTCAACCTTTCGGAATGAAGTCCACTATAGTCTGTACTTGGCTCCGATATGGCAAAACCAGCCGTCGTAGGAGGCCGTGAGGTTGAGCGAGCCGACCGGATGGATGCCCACTTCGGCAATAACGCCCCAGTCGCTATCAATCCGATAGAGGCCTTTGAGGCTGAAAAACCAGTTGGCCACACGTTCGATAACAAAATCGTTGTAGTTGCTCCAACATACGCCCACGTTCCACTGGCGGGCTCGCGGCCCCACGCAGTCGGGATTATGCAGCCAAGCCTCGGCGGCGAACATCACGTTCATCGGTTCGAACACTGTGCCCATGCCACCATTGCTGCGCTGCACCAGCTCGGCCATATAGCGGTTGCAGAGACCGAGATGCAGACGGGCGTGCCCCAGATAGCCCCCCAACAGCAGGGCACCCGTGAACTCCTGTTTGCCCAAGGCTGGGAAATGACGCCAAAGATAACGGTTTTCGAGGCAAAGCCTTTTCCCTTGAGGTGAGCCAGCAAGGCGGGCCATCCCCACCACGTTGGCCGAAATGCGGTTGTGGCCCGCATACTCCACCCCGACACCGAGCGCATAGGTGGGGCCGACCTGCCAGTCGAGCATGAGGGCGGCACCGCCAATGGAGCCTGTGGCATAGTGGAAGTCGTATAGTCCATAGCCCGACAACGAGAGCGGATGCGGGAGGGAGTCGCTCTCCTGGCCCGACACCGGGCAAGCCGTCAGCAGCAGGGCGGACAACAGAAGTCCTGCCAGAAAGGGTCGTGAGAAAGAAAAAGAGGTAGAATTCATATTCGTGATTTACTTATTGTCTATAATGGTTTGGGACAATTCATTCATCTGCAGGGCCACTTCGCGGTAGTCGTCCAGCAGATTCCATATTCCGTCCTCGCTGAGGACGCCCCTCTTCAGGTCGGGAGGCAGCAAACCGTTCTCGTCGGCCTTCAAATCCTGACGCCATTCGTCGCTGTCCAGATAGGCCGACAGGAGGGCGATGCTGTCCTGTGCCTGCCGAAAGGCATCCAGAGCCGACTGCATCTGTTTCACTGCTGCCGATGCCTGGTCCATACAACGTTCCATTTCGCAAATTCTTACAATCATGGTGAGCATTATTATTTAGCCTGCAAATATACAAAACTTTTCTGACTTACGCAGAGATGCATGTAGACAAATCCATTCAACTCTATCAATCACACGTTTACTAATAAATATCATCGATGTCTGAAAGAGGAATCAAGACAATGATAATCAATACAACCTCAATATTTTATGCTATACAATTATGTAACGAGGGCTTAAGTGTGCCGGAGGCACACAATCCTAGTAACCCATCCCTAAGCGTGTAGACGATAGATGTTTCATTCAAATAATTGGAAGTAGTCCCCCACATCCCGTAAATGGGCAATAACAAACAGGATGCGCCTCTTGTGCCCCAGAGTATCGGAGGCAATGCATTTCACCTTTTCCCCCGCACGTGCCTATAGCTGGTCGTGGGTGATGCTGGAACCGCCCGTGGTGCTGCTCCCTCTTGTTGTTGCGTTGCCGGTATAGTAGAGGTCGCTGGAACCCGAAAGGCTTACGTTGATGTTTCCGTCGCTGTGGATATAGGCGTCGCTGGAGCCCGAAAGGGAGCCTGAGCAACGGTCGCAGACAAGAGAATAACGGTTATTGACAATCTTCTTTTCGAGAATGCTTGCTCCCGAAAGGTCCATGAAAAAGGTTCCCACCGTCCCCTCAAGTGTGGCGTCGGACGAACCACTCATATCAAGATCGAGCGTTGTGGCCATCACCCGCCCACCGATGGACGATGCTCCAGTGAGATCAAGGTCTGCTTTGTCGGCCTCGATGTCGCAAAAGAAATCGGAGGAACCCGAAAGGTCCACATCCACCTCTGTGCCTTTGAGACCAAAGGTGCTATGGAAATCGGAGGCACCCGACAGGTCGACTTTAGTCAGCGCGGCGTTGTAAGGCAGAATAACCTTCAACTCGCCCCCGCGGTTAGAGTGCCACCCTTTGATATAGATATTCAACGTCTTACCTTCTTCCTTGACCACCACATAGGGCATAATATTGTCGCCTGCAGTGATGACGACTTGGTCCACAGTGTCGCTGACGAAGACACTGAATGCGTCCTCGACCTCGAGTTCGGTGTAGTTGCCTTTTATGCTAAATGTCTTTGTGATAGGATTACCGTCCCATTTGGCGCATCCACTCATGAGGATAACCCCAAATGCAAAAACGAGAGTAATGATTGATTTCTTCATTTCAGCTGATATGTTTTGACTATTTCGGGGTGCAAAGATACGAACTTTTTTCTATTCCGAGAACTTTTGTAACAATCGATACCATTTTGAAAAGAAATGCCTATACAATAATACCGCCATTTGCCCGTTATGCTCTGGAATAACAACTAAAAAACAACGGAATACATTCTGTGTACCCCCCATCGGCCCAGACTATGACAAACTGGCAAATAAAACGCAGCCAGATTCTGCTCCCCCACCCACGCAGCAATATCGGAACCGCAAACGCAGTATTTTACGAAAACAAGATAAACCAATGAACAACAAGGATACGGAACATCGATTTACAACCCGCATCGAGCGCAGCGGCGATATGGATGCCGCCTACGTGGTGGTGCCTGTCGACATCCGCGCGGTGTACGGTGTGGGGCGTCTGAAGGTGGAAGCCACCTTCGACAGCGAGCCCTACAGCGGCAGTGTGGTCAATATGGGCGTGAAGGATGCCGACGGCCGTATCTGCTACATCATCGGCATCACCAAAGCCATTCGGCACAAAATTGGCAAAAGTTTCGGCGACACGGTGGAGGTATCACTTAGGGCTGTGGACAAAAAAGAACCGCATCACAATCGCTAATAGATAACCAGTCAACGGAATATATAAACAATAAGCGCCGTAAACAATCCCTGAATCCACTCTTGGTCATTTCATGAGAAACGCATTCAAAACAGTCAGATGAATATTTCGGTTGTCATACATTACCTTATCGCCATCAATCTGCTGACGTTCTTTGTCTACGGCCACGACAAGTGGAAGGCGCAGAACCCCGACCCCTCTGCCCCACCCCGCCGCATCAATCCGCGCCGCAAAAAGAAACGCCGCTCCCGAAAAGTGAAGCACGCACGCCGCCGCACCCCGGAGGCCACCCTCCTGCTGCTCGCTGCCTTGGGCGGTAGCGTTGGCGCACTACTGGCAATGCACATCTTCCGTCACAAAACCCGACACCGCAAGTTCACCCTCGGCATACCCGCGTTGCTGCTGGTGCAGATAGTTGTTATCGTACTCATCCTGTTTAAGTTTCATTAATAGAAAAACACACAATTTGCATCCAAACCGAATCAATCTTCTTTTACTTGCAATTTTTTGTATTTACTCTTGATTTCATTTATTTGACAAGCCAATCAGTTTAACCAGCAAAAATCTGTCAAGCGATTTCAGGAAAACACATCAAATCCAACTTCACTTACTGTTCACCTTCTCTTCACATTTTAATAACGTCTTCCTAAGCTCAGTGGTGAAATGATATTTTCTAAGTAGTTATTTTATAGTGAATGGTAAAGAAAGCCGAAAGGAATGCGGAAAGAAAATAGATAGGCCGAAAAACTGAAAATGTGGTCTTTCGTATCATTCAGTCTATTCCATCACCCAAGGCGGAGCCGTTCAAGCAATGATTGGCCACAATAGTAAGTGGCTGCCGATGCAACATCTCCACCTCAAAACAAAGCATAAGAAATTCTGCTATGGGGTTCCGATTCTCTTTCAGTTACAATTGGCAGCAGTGGTGTTCCTTGTGAATATGTTTATTCGGCATTGAATTTTGTCAATTCAAAATAAAGATGTATTTTTGCAAAGAAAAAAAGAAGACAATAAGTTATACGAAATAATTTTCGGGATGATATGAAAGCAAGACATTGTGTGTTATGTGCGTTGTTGTTGTTCTTTGCAACCAACACTTTTGCCCAGCAATGTTTCACACCGGCTAATGGTGCGAATGATGTTTTTGTTGCATGGCTTGAAGCTCTTGTTGAGAATTACAAGGATTACGGATGGAAGGATTATTACATCTGTTCTCCTGCGTTCGACACCACTTACGCATTGACCGTGGAGCAGGAGCAACTGATTTGCAAGAAGATTGTCAGTGAGAAATGGAGCCGACGAAAGAAACTGCCCAAATTCAAGACCGACCGATGGGTGCTGCCAATTGGCAAGGAGGAGTGGAAGGTGTTGAGTGATTTGCTGGAGAATGCCACGATAACTGCCAACTACTACTCTTATTTTGTAGGCTTTGACGGTGTGACATATTATCTCTGCTCTAGTGGACGTATGGTCAGTTCATGGTGGCCGAAGGAGGGGACGCTGCCCTATCGCACCGTCAAGACGTTGGATACGGTATGTCTTGCCGTCACCTCGGGCGACACCGCATTATTGCAGAAGCAGCTGGCTGTCTGCCGTGGGCTGACGAGTGAGTTCAGACTACAATATCCGCTGTCGTACTTTTATCCGAGTGCTTCTTATAAATATGATTATTCCAGGTCCCGAAAAGAGACTAAGGTTTTTTCTGTAGTTTTAAAAAGCAATTATGGTCGTTTGAGAGTGAAGCAATTTGTCGACACCGACACAAATGTCGCTTACAAGGATTTCCGTTATGATGCAGGGGCGCTGGGCGACAGCATGGCGGTTTGGCGGCGTGAGCTCTTTCTGAATGAACAAGAAATTAGGATTAGTATTCTTCTCAGCGACACTTCTGGTATGCGGTGCTGTGTAAATAGCGATCGTGATGTCACCATGATGCTGCCAAAGGAGAGGCTCGACAGGCAGGTGTTGTTTGCTGCTTCACATTTGCCCATCGGCTACTATGAGTTATCGCCTGACGGCAGATGGCTCCCCATACCCGAAGACCTCTACCGATGGTGGCCAAGCCCACTCAGCCTCATTTTCTGGTAGTAGGCTTTATTATTTTTTCTAACAGTTATGACCGACAGAACTGCAGGAGATGTAACAAATGAGACGAAAAAGCAAGATAACAATTCTTTGGATAGCTGTGATTGCAGCAGTCACAGCCATTACTGGAATTTGTCTGTCGCGGACGGGGATTGGGGAGAGTGTGAAGCGGGAGAGTGCGCGGCTGTTTGATTATGAGTATATCCCCAGTCAGAATGTGGATATAGACCGTTGCGAGGCGGCGGGGATGGCGGACTCGATATACAAGGACTTTCGGAAGAAGTATCGCTTCCATTATCAGGACATAGGGATGGCATCGTTTGGCGACAGCAGCCGCATGATTCTGTTGAGCGATATACCACCACATTTCGAGACAGATTCCATCACGCCTATCTTTGCAGAGTTCACTCACAAGACAGAGCAACGCAAGCACCCCATCGGATACGACGGTTACACAACAGATGTGCTTATCCTGCTGGGCAACGCCACGCAGGAGAACTGCGACCGGTTGCTCAAACGGCTGAACAAAGAGCTCTTCTTTTCGGAATACAAGCCCACGGTGACGGCTCTGCCCGCCGAGGAGAAACGCCGCTATTTCGCCCATGAGAACATCGACTACCAGATAACTCTCAACGAGTTCAATACCTGGTTTATGGAAGAGGGCGAGGGATTTATCCGTCTCGACGACACCAGCAAAGCGATGACCGTCAGCGACCTATTTGCAGAGAAGGCACGGGGTGTCTATTTCAGCCAGCAGCCGGGCTTTGTGGCTTGGGCGGTGGCGAAGAATGCAGACATCGCCACACAGGTGGGCGAGATACGGCAGTTCACACTGGATGCCGACCTGATACTGGGTGCCTTGGCCGACAGCAGCACGTTGGTAATTATTGGCCGTGAGCGCCAATCGCTGCTGAATGAACTGCCCCCGTTGCAGATAGAGAGCATCCTGCTGCTGGCCTCGACCACCGAGAAGGAGCTGTCGCAAAGCCTGGACATCAATGACCTGATGGCTGGCAAGATGAACAACGGGCGAGACTGGTGTCCCACCTACCTAAGCAAGGAACTGGAGAACACCGAGTTTGGCGACCTGATGACCATCACCGACGTGCTGCTCAAAGACTGGTCGGAACGCGGCACCATACAGGAGGGTTACTACCGCTATCCCGAGCCGGGCTACTACCCCTTCGACAAGCCGTTGTTCAAGAAGTTGGGGCTGAACGAGCTGGTGTACAATTGGAACACCGCCGGAGCGATGTACGCCATAGACCGAGAGGGTTACACCATCTACACATTAGGACGCACGGGGTCGCTGCCGGTGAGTTACTTCAACTCGCAGGAGCGCAGCGAATCGATAGGCTACCGCTACGAGAGCCAGGCCTACCACTATTTTGCCACACTCGGCAACACCGACTTGGCGCGTGTGGTGCAGTACACGGCGTTGTACCAGCTGTTTATCGACAACAATATCAGTTACTCGGGCGATACCTATACCTCGTTCCCGAAGAACAAGCCTTTCTTGCTGTACAAGCCCACGGTGGAGTTGCTTGATAAGATTCGGCGGTTGAGTGATGAGGAGATTGGTTTGCTTGCCGACAGCCTGTCGCAACGAAGTTTCAGACATTTTCAGAAAGAGCAGATAGACAAGCAACTGAAGGAGAATGAACAGAAGCGCAACATCTCGTACAGCGAGGAGAATATCGACGCCATCTACCGCAATGTGCACCGCGACACCAAGGCGGGCATCGGCAAGAGCATACTTGAGGTGAAGAATATGCTGTGCGGCCTCAACGAAGAGCAGTTCAAGCAGCTGGCGCGATACCTCTCTTACCCCCGTGGGGTGAAAATCCACGACCGCGAGAGCTACAACACCATGCTGCGCGGACGGCGGGTGAACATGTTGATGCGCGAGGTGGGCAAGAACAACCTCGACCTGTTGTCGCGACCGGACGGGAGCAACATCTTCAAAGACAGGATGGACTTGAAGGATGTGAAGAACTGGTATGCCGCCAACCTGAAGGGC
>JAEEGL012450218.1_pt1 | contig 11768 bp, 9 predicted proteins | sample 9134231 | NCBI WGS metagenome assembly JAEEGL01 (sample SAMN16246548, study PRJNA631951) | gut metagenome | biome: gut microbiome; feature: rumen; material: fiber-attached | host: Bos | place: Iran: Karaj | collected 2018-10
ACTTCTCTCTCTGTGCTTCGAGAGCCTGATTCTTGATAAGCTCTGCTTCATCTCTTCTGTCGGGAAGTTCATCCTTGAGTTCCTGGATCATGTTCCACTGATGAATGAGCTTATCGATCTCTTTGGAATCGGGGATCTTCTTACTGAATCTCTTGGTCTCTTCTTCGAGTCTTTCTACCTCTGCGGGAGTAAGATCCAGAGCTCTGAGTTCCTTTTCATCCTCTCTGAGCTTGGTCGCATCCTCAACCCACTTTTTGGCGGTAGCTTCGTCGGGAATCTCTCCCTCGAAAACGCTCTTTGCGGCTCTCAGATCATCCTCAGCCTTAGTTCTGGCTTCCTTGAGATTTTCGTAATTTGCCTTCTGCTCTTTCAGATCCAGATATTTTCTGAGAGCATCAAGACGAGCTCTGAGCTCCGTGGATCTCTTTCTGTCTGCTTTAGCCTTCTCGGAAGCCTGCTCGTTTTTGAAAGTAAGCTCTTCGCAGAGGCCTTTTTGTGAATCGATATTTCTGAACAGATCCTTCAGCTTGGAAAGCTCAGCCTCTTCTTTGTTGATAAGGCCTGTGGCTCTGCCCGGATTAAGTCTGTCACATTCTTTCTTGAGAGCTTCATCGGCTGCGGCGAAGTTTCTCATATCGTCGTCTTTTTCGGAGACGCCGCCGATACGTGCACTGATGTCACTGGTTACGCTTGTTGCGCAATCCTGCTGTGATACGAATGCTGTCTTTTCAAAAGAATCCGCATCGATACCGAAAAGAGCTATACCGATATTGGGTTCGAAATCGTGGGATGCCATGCCGGTCTCGGTGTTCATGACCTTAGCCACATCCTCGGACTCCTTGGTACCGAAGGTTCTGTAGATGCAATACTTTACGCCGTCTTTTTCAAAAGTAAGATTTCCGCCGTAATTTCCACCCTGCCAGGGCTTATAGAACTTTCTCTCGTTATCGATCTCGGATCTGGATTTTTCACCGGAGAATCCGTAGAACATAACCCTTATGAATGCGGCAAGTGTTGATTTACCGCTTCCGTTATCATTGATGATGGAGTTGAGCCCGTCCGTAAATTCCCTGTCGACACCACTCAGCTTACCGAAATTATCTACATGACAAGAAACGAGCCTCATAAACTGATTTCCTCCCCCTTAAGTACCTGAACGGCGCATCTGACTATACGGCCTTTTTCCTCCTCGGTTAAGCCTTCCTCGGACTGAAGAAGTCTTACAAGCTCTCCCTTGAGAGAAGCCTCGTGGAGATATTCATCATAATCGATAGCAATCTTGCTCTCGTCTTTGACTTCGGCATAGAAAAATCTTCCGACCGCGTTTCTCTTAACGTGCTCGATATCTTTTTCGATGTTAACATCCGCCTCTCCCGTAAGGATGATCCTTACAAGGTCTTCGGAAGTAGCATCCGATGCCTTGATGGCATCGCCTATGCATTTATCTATTTCGGGAGTGGTCATGCAGCTTGAAATATCTGCCTTGATCTCGTAAATATTTCTTTTTGCGAAGGGAACAAATTTAGATTCGCAGGTAAGATTATCCTCATCGATATCCATGAGCACAAATCCGTGCTCTCCGCACTCATCGAATCCGCGTCCTTCGATGCATCCGGGATAGCAGTACTTTCCTCTGGAAGGAAGCTCACCTTCGGCAAAAGAATGATAGTGTCCCAGTGCCAGATAGTCGATATTTCTGTTCTTCAGTCTGCCAAGGTCAATGCTGTCGGCCTTGTCCTTGCCCTGATACTTATCGGCACATCCGTGCATGATAACGATGTTCATGGAATCGTATTCCAGATTGAGCTCGGTGTATGCCTTATCAAAGCCCTCAGCATCGGGAACGATTCCTGTAATGGTGATCTTCTTACCGCCGGGAATGGTAAGAGAATAGCTCTGAACGCCTTCTTTGTCGAAGATCTTCAAGTTTGCGGGGATATTTCCGTCTTCAAAATATCCGGTCTCATCGTGATTACCCTTAAGATAGTAAAAGAGAACCCCGGGGTGTTTCTCAAACGCATCACGGACTCGGTTTACCGCACCTACTCTCGCACGGCTTGTATCAAACAGATCGCCGGCTATAATAACGGCTCTGACTCCGTTCTCATCCGCATACTCTGCGATATTGCAGAAGGTGTCCAGGATCTCGTCCCTTCTAACCGCAGCTTTAGACTTGTCCAACTTGGTTTCCATTTTGGAATCAAGATGGGCGTCTGCCAAGTGAATAATCTTCATACCCCTCTTCCTTTCCTATATATCCGAGCTTTTCGCCTCCCGCAAAAAGCTGTCGTATCAGTAAAAGATGTGACCGCCTATCTGAATACCCGTAAGGCCTTCGATGGGTGTTCTGAAATAGACGCAAGTTCCTACATTGGTAACCCCTCTCATAGCTTCGTCCGCTGCCTGATAGCAGCTGGAAGTTGCTTTGTTCTGAGCAAGGGCTATGGCCAGTCTTCCGCTTCCCGCAGGGGAGAACTGACCTCTTTGATATATCACTCCCGTGATGGTATCGGGATATCTGGCGCTGAGAAGTCTGTTTATGACAACAGCTCCTACGGCAACCTGGCCTTCATAAGGTTCGCCTCCCGCCTCACAATAGATCAGATTGGCAAGAAGGTATCTGTCGTTTTCTTCAAAAGTAACCTGGGAGATATCTCTCCATACTCCGTTTGCGGCAGCCTGTGAAAGCGCCATCTCCTCGGCAAGTTTAGCCTTCAGATAAGCAAGATCAGCTTCCTTGGCCTTGATCGCAGCTTCATAGGCAAGTGCGGCAGCTTCTCCGTCCTCTATCTGTCCCGAATATACGTTAATGGTATTGCGGGTCTGAGAAATAATGCCGCTTACTTTATCCTGCTCGGCCTGAGCTTCTGCAATCAGCGTTTCAAGTTCAGCCTCTTCCATCTCGAGGCATTCTTTCTGCTGAGCTATGAACGCTCTGTTTTCTTTGAATTCAGCCAGCTTTCGCTGATCGTATTCTTCGATCTTTTCAAAAAAGTCCGCAGCGGTCAGCATCTCGGAAATGGACTTGGCACCGAGAAGTGCGGAGATAAAATCCTGGTCTCCTCTTTCGTACATATCGCGTACTCTGATGACCATGCATTCATATTGCCACTCTTCGGTAGCGATTGCTTCGTCCAGTGCGACTCTCGTAGCTTCTATCTCGGCCTGTTTTCTGACCATAGATGCTTCAAGGTCCGTAAGATTGTCGCTTATATCCTCAAGTTCACCGCTTAATTCTCCGACTCTGGTCATGAGTTCGCCGTGCTGGGTCCTGAGCTCGTTAAGTGCCTGCTCATTGGCCCTTTGCTGAGCTTCGAGAAGCTCTTTCTCCGCCTGAGTCTGGTAGATCTGCTGCTGGGTGGTGGCAAAAGCCTCACCCTTTGGGATAAAAATGAGTGTAGCGATGAGGGCCAGCGTCATAACACCGCTTACAAAAACATGCCCTGCATCACTGCGGTAGTGCAGTTTTGATATTTTATTTTCGCTGCACTTTTTTCTCATCATAATGAAATGGTTATGTCTCTGCCCGTTTCTTTATACTGAGTATATTTAACGCCTGCTGCATCAAACATTCTCTTGGCGGCAAGGTTGGTGTCCGTGCCGTTATATTTGTCGCTGTGATAAACGACTTCCTTGATGCCGGCCTGGATTATGGCCTTGGCACATTCGTTGCAAGGGAAAAGAGACACGTACAGGATCGTATCTTCCAAAGATCCGCCCCTGTAATTAAGTATCGCATTCAGTTCACTGTGGGTGACATATGCGTATTTATTGGTTCCGGGATTGCCTTCTCTGCTCCAGGGGAATTCGTCATCGCTGCATCCCTTGGGAAGTCCGTTATATCCCATGGAAAGAATCTTATGATCACGGCTGACTATACAGCAGCCCACCTGGGTATTGGGGTCCTTACTCCTGAAACCGGAGAGATGTGCGACACCCATGAAATATTCATCCCAGCTGATATAATCTTCTCTTTTTTTATCTTCCATTATTTCGTACCGAAAATTCTGTCGCCTGCATCGCCGAGTCCGGGAACGATGTAATTGTGGTCGTTGAGTTTCTCATCAACTGCTCCGATGAAGATATCTACATCGGGATGAGCTTCCTTGAGAACTTCGATTCCCTTGGGAGCTGCAATGATGCAGAGGAAGTGAATGTTCTTGCATCCTCTGAGCTTAAGCATTGAAATAGCCTCTACTGCAGATCCGCCGGTAGCAAGCATGGGATCTACGACAAAGATCTCGCGCTCTGCACAGTCTGCAGGTATCTTGCAGTAATATTCAACGGGCTTGGAAGTATCGGGATCCCTGTAAAGTCCGATATGTCCTACCTTTGCGGTGGGGATCATGGAAAGCATTCCGTCAACCATTCCCAGTCCTGCTCTCAAAATAGGGATAACCGCAAGCTTCTTTCCTGAAAGCTGCTTAACGGTAGTCTTGCATATGGGAGTTTCAATCTCCACATCCTCAAGCTTAAGATCGCGGGTTGCCTCATAGCAGATAAGCATTGCAATCTCGCTGATAGTCTCACGGAACTCCTTGGTTCCGGTTTCTTTTCTTCTGATGAATCCGATCTTATGTCCGATAAGAGGATGATCCATTACAACTATTTTTCCCATATTAGTTCTCCTTATACACTTTCAATCTGTCTGATTCTTCTCTCGTGACGCTGAGCACCCGAAAATGCGGTATCTACAAATGCATCGGTTATTGCCTCGGCAAGATTGGGGCCGACTATTCCGGCACCTATCGCCAACATGTTTGCATCATTATGAAGCCTTGTCATCTTGGCGCTTAAAGGATCGGAACAAAGAGCACATCTGATTCCCTTTTCCTTGTTTGCGCAGATGCTCACTCCGATTCCGGTGGTACAGATGACTATTCCCTTCTCACATGTTCCGTCGGCTACAAGTCTTGCCGCAGCATGTGCATACTTGGGATAGTCGCAGGAATCTTTTGAATAAGTTCCGACGTCTTCAACTTCGTGTCCCTTTTCCTCAAGGTATCCCTTAAGATGCTCCTTGAGATCGTATCCGCCATGATCACAACCGATTGCAATTTTCATTTAAGCTTCCTCCCACTCGGAACCTGCCGATTTGAGAAGTCTGTTCCAAAAAGCTTCTCCGAATCCGCGTTCCGTAAAGTTTTCAACAAAGATCACATCAACGTTCTCATCGTCCATATCACGAAGTGCCGAATAAAAACAGTGCGCGGCAGCTTCGGAATCATCCAAAGATCCGGCGCTTCTTATGACGTCTGCATCATATCTGCCGGCATTTTCTTTACTGCAGAAGACTCCCGTCTTCTTATTATCTCTCTTTGCGGCAATAAGTTCTTCGCAAATATGAGCAAAAACCTTATCAGGATTGCCTTTAACGGGATGAACCTGACCCTTCGGGGCATAATGTCTGTATCTCATCCCCGGCGCTTTGGGTCTGTCCTTGCAGGAAGGATCCAAAAGTGCGGGATCCGTCTCTATGTCTCTTCCCAGGGCCCTGCCAAGCTTTTCGTTGGTGATAAATCCGGGTCTTAGGACCTGCATGGAGCTTTCCGTCAGATCTATGATCGTGGATTCAAGCCCTATGGCATTATCTCCGCCGTCTATGACCGCATCGATCCGCCCGTCCATATCCTCCATTACATACCGTGCACTTGTGGGTGAAGGCTTACCCGAAATATTGGCACTGGGTGCGGCTATAAAACCGCCGGATGCCTTTATGAATTCGAGAGCCACCTTATCCGAGGGCATCCTGACCGCTACGGTATCAAGGCCTCCCGTTGTTTTAAGAGGAACCCTTCCCGATGATTTAAGTATCATGGTAAGAGGACCGGGCCAGAAATTCTCGGCAAGTATATATGCCTCTTCGGGAATATCCACGGCGATCTTTTCAAGTGCGCCGATCTCGCATATATGAACTATCAGGGGATTGTCCGAAGGTCTTCCTTTTGCTGCATATATCTTGCCCGAAGAGTCTTCGTTAAGTGCGTCTCCGCCGAGGCCGTAAACCGTCTCCGTCGGAAAAGCAACCAGTCCGCCCCTTTTTATGATCTCGCCGCATTCGGCAATCATATCAATATCTTCACCCGTAGGCGAAGCGGGATTATTTATTTTATAAACTTTGGTTTCCAAATCTCTTCACCCGGATCACTGTCCGTAAGTATACAGTCTCAGAAGATTCCAGGCATCGGAAGTTCCGTATCCGATTCTCCAGACACCTACTCCTCCGAGATCCATTGCATTCATCACATTCAGTTTGGCTGTAATGGAAGAGGTATCTTCAAGCCAAACCTGATAAAGGGTAGTTCCTTCTCTCCACTCAATATAATTCTGGCCTGTTGCATCGTCCCAGACAGGAGTCTGTCCGATCTGATTAACATAGTCGGCCTGATTGACCATGGTCAGATATTTACCGGTTGTGGTTCCGTCCTGGGTAGTCCATACAACCGTGTAGAAAGGAAGTGCATTGATAACCTTCTGTGAAGGTACCTTCTCTATGGTCGCATTAAGTCCGTTCTGTACATATCCGAGGCTGGCTACGCTTCCTGCAACACCTCCGCTCGGATAGTGCTCGTCATAACCCATGATAAGTACATAGTCCACAAACTGCCCCTGAAGATCCAATCTGTAATGATTGTTGTAATCATAAGGAACATAGTTGTCGGTAGAAAGGCAGATACCGTTAAGTCTGCAAAGAACCGATACTTCTCTGAGGAACTGAATGTAGTAGTCGCTGCTGTCTGTGGGAAGTCCCTCAAAGTCAAAATTCAGTCCGTCCGCACCGACTTCCAATACGGCATTTACCAGATCCTCCGCCAGCTTTCTTCTGCGAATCGTATCCGACAAAAGAGCAGTCTCATCTATGTCTATACCGTTTTCATTGGCGTAATTGAAATTATCGGCTACGACCCAGACCTTGATTCCCTTGTTGTGAGCCTTTGCCACATAATCGGCGGATGCAAAACTTCTGAAGCCGCCGTTTTCATCGGTAAGGGAGATCCAGCTGGGGGCGATGACATTCATACCGAATGCCTCGTTCATAGCTTCGTTAATGGTATCATTGCCGCCGAGACCGTAGATTGCATGGAATCCCAGGTCTACTTTGGTATCCAGTCTTACGGTTGTGTATTCGGGAAGTGCGGGAGCAGCAGGTGCAATATCCGTGTAATTCTCTGCGGAAGTCATTCTCTTATTCTCGATATATCCGATGAAACCGTCAGAAGTCTTGACCTTGCTCCAGTCTTCCATGGCCTCGATCAGTTCAACGGTCTCTCCCTCTTCCACTACACGCAAAATCGGACTCTTGATTCCGCCTTTTTCACGGATCCAAGTGTCTTTGATAACTTCTTTCATCTCATGAGTCTGTCCCCACTGAGTGAAGAGCTGGATATGCCTGTCGTATATATCTACGGTAAAAGTCGCAAACATCTTAAGATAATCTGCGGCTACGTATAATCTGTCATTTTCCCTGAAAGGAAGAGGATAACCCAGGTCCGTTGAAACACCGGATACAAAATAGGAAGTGGCTCCGTCGGAAACCTCATAGGTCTCTCTTGCCGTAGTATACATCAGCGTTCCGCCGTTATATGCAGCGTCGTAGAAGAAGCCGCTGGTCAGATAAGTCTCAACAGTGGGCAGATCAAAATAACATCTTCCGTCACGTACAAGAGCCTGCTCGGGGATCTGGGTGTTTTGAAGGATAATTGCGGACATTTCGCCTGATACGCCGTAATGTTCGCCAAGATCGGCCATTTCTTTGCCGTAAGAATATTTCTTATATAAAGGAACACCTACGGAAACAGCAGCAACAATGATTATAAGTATCAGTGGAATAAGTACCACCAGAAAACGTCTTTTTCTTCTTTTCATAAATGTATAAGTTCCGATCAGCAAAATAGTATGTTCAACTTAACATACAAAATTATTTTAGCATACCATTGTGGTTACGTCATTAAATTTTGCCCCTTCAAAAGACTGCGGGACCCCAAAAAAAATCGGGATCCCGTTCCAGAAATTTAGCATATACCGTTTCCCACCGCCCGCTTAATCAATTAAGTTAGCTGTGGTGTTCGGAACCCCCAAAAGGCAATATTTTTCCGTGATCATATTTTCCTCAGGTTCCGGCATCTTTCGTCCGTGACACTGATCCGTATGGATCTTTAAGTCGCATTATCCTTTTTTGCACAAAAAGGCGTTGCGCCATCAGTTCGGGCGCATATTATATTTTTTTGTTATTGTTCGGAGTTGGTTAATAGGAATATTTTTGGTTACACAAAATATAGGCGGAATTGATGATCCCTTTAAAGATAAGCCCGGCATGCAATGTGATCTGAGCATGCGGTTCTTTCTACCCGCAGATCTGATGCCGCGGGTAATAAATATGTGTATTGCCGGCTTTTTACCGGCTTTGATCCGTTTCATCTCCTTTCCGTCACGCATTGGACGGAAGATGCAAAAATATTATCTTTGACCCGCGGATAATGCTCAATGGTAAAAATTACCGATTTTTCAATGACACACGAGTCATAAACCTTTACAAAAACGGCAAAAAGAACGATATATATTGAAATCGAAGCATTTAGTGATATTTTTTTCCTAAATAATATTACCTTAACCGAAATAGTATATTAAGTTAACGGAAACTCTGTTGACTGGGATATAAAATAAAGCTATTATATGGAAAATCTAAAAAGCAAGGGGAGGAAAACCTATGGAAATTGAAGTAGTAGGCAATCTTCGCATCAAATGCACCCTTACAAAAGAATACCTTGAGTCCCGCTGGATCAGTTTAAAAGACCTGGCATATGGAAACTATGCAGCTACGGAGCTGTTCAGAGATATAATCGAAGAGACCAAAGCCCGCTTCGGGATCGATTTTCAGGCCAAGGAAAATCACCCTGTCATGATCGAAGCAATCCCCATGGGTGAGGATTCCCTGGTGGTCTACATCAGCAAGGCCGAGGATGTGGATGAACTGGACACCAGATTCTCCAGATTCCTGCCCAAACCTCTGTCCGGAGGCATCACCCCCTACGACGACGCAGATGACGATTTCTTCGATGACGATGAAGACGAAGATGCTCTTTCAGGTTTTGCACCTTTTTCAAAGCCCGATAAGCCCGTCATCAGGAAAACCGCTCCCGCATACGGAAAGTCATTTTTTGACCTTCTTGAGCAGGAAAAAGAGAACATCCGGAAGAGAGGCTGCATCCTGACCGTAAGCTTTGACCGGCTCAGTGATCTGATCGAGCTTGCTTCCTCAAGCCTTAAGTACGACGGTGAAACCTCCGTATACAAAAACAAGGCTGACGGAAAGTATCTTCTTGTGATCTCCGCCTCCGCGGAAGATTTTGCCAAGGTCATGAATTTTGCCGAGCAGGCTACCGAATTCGGTGCCACAAGACTCATCCCCAAAGCGGACGCAGGGTTCCTTGATAGCGGCTACGATGTGATAATTGCAACAAAAGCCCTTCAGAAACTGTCTGTATAACATTTTCAGTCAAAAAGGCAGGTCGGAAGCCGTTTCCGGCCTGCTGTTTTTATGCTCCCTTTTATGCTATAATATGTAGGATCTTTTTCCACAGTCAGAAAGGTAAAGGCAATGATGAAAACCCGCTTGAAAGTTAAGGGGCACTTAAGATCGTATATGCGTTTCAGCATATATCTCGGTTTCCTGCTCCTTGCCTTAACTGCAGCAATATTCCTTGTAAGTATTCAGGCCGGAGCGCTTCTGAGTGCTTTTACTATTTTCTATTTTGCGGTTACGCTTACTCTCTATTACAACAACAAGCCCATGATCATGAATGAGCTTGTCAGTTTCGCTACCGAGTACGGTCAGATCCAGAGAAAACTCCTCAGAGAACTGGACATTCCCTATGCCCTCTTAGACGAAGACGGCAAGGTAATGTGGACCAACTATGCTTTCGAACAGGTCACCGAGATCGAAGGTAAATTCAACAAATCAATCACCTCTCTTTTCCCCGTGATAACTGGTGACAAGCTTCCCAGAGACGAGGATGCGGTGGAAGCCGAGTTCGACATCGAACACTCCGGTAAAGACTACACCATCAAACTTAAGAGAATACCTCTCAAGGAAATGGCAGAAAACAGTGACCTTATCGAAGCCGAAGGCTACAACGGTTATCTGATTGCCATGTTCATGTTCGATAAGACCGCATTAAACATCGCCCTCCAGGAACTCGACGACCAGTCCCTCTGCGTTGGAATGATCTACCTGGACAACTTCGATGAAGCCATGGAAAGTGTCGAGGAAGTCAAGCAGAGCCTCCTTGCCGCTCTCATAGACAGAAAGGTCAATAAGTACATCTCCAGTGTCGACGGCATCTGCCGTAAGATGGAGAAGGATAAATACCTTATCATCCTGAGAAAGAAAGCCATAACGGAAATGCAGGATAAGCATTTCGAACTCCTCAGTGATATCAAGACCGTCAAGATCGGTGAAAACAGCATGTCCGTAACCACCAGTATCGGACTCGGAACAGACGGCCTTACCTATGCACAGAATTATGAATACGCCCGTAACGCCATAGACCTGGCTCTCGGCCGTGGCGGCGACCAGGCGGTTATCAAGACCAAGGATCAGGTAACCTACTACGGCGGTAAGTCACAGACGGTTGAAAAGAGTACGAGAGTCAAGGCAAGAGTCAAGGCTCAGGCCCTCAGAGAGATCATCACCGCCAAAGAAAACGTCCTCATCATGGGACACAGAAATCCCGATGCCGATGCTTTCGGTGCTGCGGTAGGTATCTACTGTATCTCCAAAGTCCTTGGTAAGAATGCTTATATCGTAATGGACAACCCCAACTCCGATATACAGCCCATCGTCGATACATTCGTAAACGGAAGTGAAGAATTCGAAGACGTACTCATCACTTCACAGCAGGCAATAGATTTTGCATCAACAGGTTCCGTACTGGTAGTCGTAGATGTAAACAAGCCTTCGATCACGGAGTGTCCCGACCTTATCAAGTATTGCAAGACCATTGTTGTTCTCGATCACCACAGAGCCGGCAACGAAGTCATCGAAAATGCCACCCTGTCCTATATCGAGCCTTATGCATCCAGTGCCTGCGAGATGATATCCGAAATACTCCAGTATGCTGCGGACAATGTTAAGATCCGTCCCGAAGAAGCCGACTGCATGTACTCCGGTATCATGGTTGATTCCAACAACTTCCAGAGCAAGGCGGGCGTAAGAACCTTCGAAGCAGCCGCATTCCTCAGAAGATGCGGTGCTGACGTTACAAGAGTCCGTAAGATGTTCAGAGCGGACGCATCCGAATACAAAGCAAAAGCTGATGCCGTATCACAGGCAGAAATATACCGCGGCGCATATGCCATAAGTATCTGTACAGCGGACGATTGTCCCAGCCCCACCGTTATCGGTGCACAGGCAGCCAACGAGCTTCTCAATATCAGAGGCATCAAGGCAAGCTTCGTTCTCACGGAATTCGGAAGCAAGATCCATATAAGTGCAAGATCCATAGACGAAGTAAACGTACAGCTCATAATGGAGCGCATGGGCGGAGGCGGCCACCTATCGGTTGCGGCATGCCAGCTTGAAGGAACCCAGATAGAAGAAGCTATCGGCGAACTTAAAAACACAATTGATTCTATGATGGAAAGCGGTGAGATCTGATGAAGATTATTTTACTCAAAGATGAAAAGAAATTAGGCAAGAAAGGCGATATCATCGAAGCAAGCGACGGATACGCAAGAAACTATATTCTCCCCAAGGGAGTAGGCGTTGA
>JAEEGL012497653.1_pt1 | contig 11768 bp, 2 predicted proteins | sample 9134231 | NCBI WGS metagenome assembly JAEEGL01 (sample SAMN16246548, study PRJNA631951) | gut metagenome | biome: gut microbiome; feature: rumen; material: fiber-attached | host: Bos | place: Iran: Karaj | collected 2018-10
AACGAAAAGGAAACCCTTGAGCACCTCATCGTGCAGATGGAAGAGGAACGTGGCCTCGACCGTGCCGCAGCCATGGCCGAGATGCGCTTCGCCTTCATCAAACGGCTCTGCGAAAAAACCGTAGTGAAGCCCAAGGAAAGCAAGGAATACCAACGCAGCCGCCGTATCGACCGTATCCTTACTGGCAAATGGACAGCCATCCCCATCTTCATCCTCGTCATGATGGGCATCATCTGGCTCAGCATCGACGCTCTCGGCGCGCCCTTGCAGGACTGGCTCGACCAAGGCATCTCGTGGCTCGCTGGAGTGACAGGTAACGCCTTAGCCAATTGGAACGTTAGTCCCGCCGTGCAGTCGCTCGTCGTCGATGGTATCTTTGGCGGCGTAGGTAGTGTGTTAAGTTTCGTGCCTATCATTATCTTGCTGTTCTTCTTCCTCAGCTTGTTGGAGGACAGCGGCTACATGGCACGTGTGGCTTTCGTTAGCGACAGTTTCTTGAGGAAACTCGGACTAACAGGTCACAGCATCGTGCCGATGCTCATCGGTTTTGGTTGCACCGTGCCCGCTGTGATGTCAACGCGCACACTCCACTCCACCCACGACCGCTGGCGCACCATCCTGCTGACACCTTTCATGAGTTGTTCGGCTAAGATCCCCATCTACGCCTTCTTCACCAGCATGTTCTTCCCGCATCATGGCGGATTGGTGCTCATCGGACTGTATCTCTTAGGCATCATCGTCGGCATTGTCACTGCACTGTTCACTAAATGGTTTGGCGACAAGGGTGATGTGGCACCTTTTGTCATGGAGTTGCCCAACTATCGTCTGCCAAGCCTCAAGAACGTGGCACACCTGCTGTGGGACAAAACCAAAGACTTTCTGCAACGTGCCTTCACTGTCATCTTCATCGCCTCCTTGGTGATATGGTTGCTGCAAACCTTTGATTTCCAATTCAAAATGGTAGAAAATGGTGAGGGTAGCATGTTGGCCACTGTTGCTGGCTGGATTGCGCCCATCTTCCGTCCTGTCGGCTTGGGCGAGTGGCAGATTGTCACTGCCTTGGTGAGCGGCTTCATGGCCAAAGAGAGCGTGGTGGCTACCCTTGAGGTGCTCAATGCCATGCCTTTGTTCACCACTGTGACCAGTGTCTCCATGCTGGTGTTTTGCCTGCTCTACACTCCTTGCGTTGCGGCGATGGCTGCCGTTCGCCGTGAGCTGGGAACCAAGTGGATGCTCTTCATCATCCTGTTTCAATGCATCATTGCATGGGTCTGTGCCTGGTTTGCCTATCTCATTGCCAACACCATCATCTCATGAATCTGGCTACCATCATAGTGCTTGCCCTTGTTGCTATCATTGTGGTAATAGACATTATCGCATTGAGTCGTGGCAAAGGTAGATGCTCTTGTGGCGACAAGAAAAAGAGCGGCTGTTCGGATTGTTCGTTGGATTGTCCGTTTCGGAGGTGACATAGGTTCCCATCTACAACAAAAACGGAAAAGTCTGCAGTTTAATTTTGAATAGTTTCTAAAAAAACGCTCTCACCTTTGAACAAAAGGATTAATTTTCTATTTTTGTCTCCGTCAAATGCATAAAATTGCTTTGAACCTTGTTCTGAAACATGCAAGTTGACCGACGGTACTTTGGAAGTCGTTGTACCAAACGATACCAATTTGGAGTCGAAAAGCGAAAAGAATAAACAAACATAAAAAATTAGATATGGACACATCACTACGAAACAAAAGACTAGTTTTGGCATGCCTGATTGCGCTGCTACTGAACTTTGTAAGCCTACTAAATTTGCAGGCACAAAACATGAATCCGACGGAAATCATCATTGGGGATGGGACAGAAACAAGCTGCGAGGTACCTTTCCGTGGGTGCAGTACTGGATGGAATTTCCAAAATTACAGTGAGATTATCTATCCTTCTGAAGCTATAGGAATGACAGGTATCATCCAATCCATCTCGTTTCAGTTTGCTGAAGTGGCCAATTATTCAACTAGCATGAATATTCTGATGGGGACTACAGACCAATCGCTTCATTCTACCAATAATGCTTGGACGCCTTCAGAGACCTTGGAATCGGTATATAATTCCCCAGTGGTTTTTAATGAGCAGGGATGGATAAAGATTGTATTGGAAAAACCTTTCATATATGAACAAGGAAACTTGGTTGTTGCTATTAATGCAAATGTGTATTCCAGCTCGAGCACAGTGGTATATAGTTCAAATGCGGAAGGAGCAACGTTAAGCGGGTCTAGCTATGGGTATAGTGGAACAATCCATAACATCCGCCCAAACATAAAATTGGAGGTGCTTGCAGAAGCTGCTCTTTCAAGCGTTCCATCCTCTGTCGATATGGGGATTCGACCAAATAGTTGTCAGGTTGACCCTTGTTATACTTTGCTGATCAACAAAGGTGTGTCAGATACTATTACTTCCGTTGCCTGTGACAACACTTACTTTAGTGTTATTTCCCCAGTGTCCCCATACGCATTCACCACTTTAGAGCAATTTGCATATACGGTTGAGACAGGAATAGGAGAGGGCAGTCAAACTGGTACATTGACTTTCTCATACGGCGACAATAAAACTTTGGAGGTTCCAATAAGCGCAACGGCATACACTCCTGAAGAGCCTGATGTCTTTGAAATGTCTCGTCAAGTAACCACTTATCCCTATAGCGAAACCTTTTTGAGTGATTCGATCATGAATAACTACCGTCTCCCTGGAAATAGGACGGATGGTAAGGATGCCGTATTTAAGCTTGATTTCGACACGGATGTGGTTTTGAACGCGAGTGTTGAAGGTAACAACGGTAAAGCAGTGCTCTATTCAGACGGGTTTGAAGGACAAGGTCACCCTTCTTCGGATAATTTTTACTATTTCGGTTATGAACATGGTCGAGGATTGACTTCCGTCAGTTTTGAAGATGGGAATTTTGGTGATTTGAATTGGGATAACGATCCGTCTCATCCATGGTTCCTTACTTCAAATAATCCATACGAAGGCAATTATTGTATCAAGTCAAATCTGGGCTGTGGAGTAGTTGGCTCATCTGCGATTTCCACAACCCTTTATGTTCCTTTTACCATTACAATGAATTTCCGGGCCAGGATATCTTCAACCTATGGTTACGGTTATTTTTACATTGACGGAATGGCAAAAATAGATGGCATCCAGGGCAATTCGGAATGGACCTATTATAGTTTTGAGGTGGAACCTGGCTTGCATACCTTCAAATGGGTGTATTCAAATAGCATTAATGGGCTTTGTGGGTACGATCATTGCTTTTATGTGGACAATGTGTATTTTGGAGATGTCTATGACTCGGAGTTGAATACTATTGACGAAAGGCTGATACCGGAGGGGTCTTATTATTTGGTGGCATCTTCTACCAGTGACTCGTTTACCGTTAATATCGATAAAATAGTTGCACCTTTGCCTATAGCAGCCTCATCGCCATTTCCAAACGACCAATTTAATTGTTATGGAGACGATGTCATAGCATTAAGTTGGGACTTAGGTGACTATACCAAAGAATACCAACTGCTTTTTGGAGAAACCGACCCTCCCACTGACGTTTTAGTGGATTGGACAAGCAACTTGGCTGAAAACCATGATGTGGTGACCGAGAGTGCCAAAACATATTACTGGCGCGTCAACGAACGCAACACCTCGGGAATAACGGAAGGCCCAGTTTGGTCATTTTCGACTTTTAGGGACATCAACGCTTCAGCCGACAACATCATTTATGTGACCTCCATGGGCGCAGGCATCAAAGACGGATCCTCATGGGCCAATGCCGCCTCCAGTATACAGGGAGCTATCGATGCAGCAGCCGAAATCTCTGAAAACCAACCCGTGATTTGGGCGGCGAAAGGCAATTATTACGCCAATGGCATTTACCAAACTATCAACAACAAACCTTGCTGTTTCTTGGGACATGGAGGCGTGAAGTTGTGCGGCGGCTTCAACGGCGATGAACCAGCCAACTATGATTTGTCGCTACGCGATTTGGAAAACAACGCCACAATACTTGATGCTGAAAGCCAATGCTATGTGCTGGGTACCTTAGCAAGTGAATGGGACGGTTTTGTGATGCAATACGGCGGCGAAGGAGGCATCTGTGTTTATGAAGGTTCTTCGAAGGTGCAAAACTGCAAGGTGCTGCATTCAGAGGGGACAGGCGTTTTCGTAGATGGTGGCAGCCTAGATTGTTTCCACAATGAAGTGTCATACCATGCCAGAGACGGTATCTATCAAGATAATTATTGGTATCACCTTGACATAAGAGACTGTACCGTGTCCTTCAACGAAAGATACGGCGTCTATGGCAATTTGTGCATTAGATGCAAGATTTGCAATAATGGCAATGGGTTTCAACAGAGATCTTCCATGGGTGGTGCATTAATTGGGTGTCTTGTCGCTAACAATGATGGTTTTGGTGCCACTTGCGAATACATTGTCAACTCTACAATTGTCAACAATGGATTAGGGCTTGGTGAGTATTCCTCTAGAATGTACATTGTCCTGTGCAACAGTATTATTTGGGGAAATACGCAACAACAGAATTGGGAATGGTCCACACCTTATTATGTGAGCAATAATGCAATTCAAGGAGGATTAAACGGCAAGAACGGAATATATCCTTGCATTAATTTGTCAAGTAGTTCTGATGAAGAAGGTGTGTTTCCTGAATTTGAGCATCCTTCCTCAGGCATTGGGTCCGCCTATTCTGATGGTATATGGACTTTGAAGGCTTCTTCACCTTGCATCAATATGGGTAAGGAGAATTTGTCAAACATTCCCGAAGGAAATTCCTCTTTCAGCTACAATACAGGGTTCACCACTCCCTTAGAGTATTTGGATGTAGACTATACTGGCAATCAACGCATTCAACACGGACGTATTGATATTGGTGCCTGGGAATCTCCATACGAAAAGCCCAACTATCAATTTCCCATCCATCCCGATGCCAACAACTTTATCTATGTGAAAGAGGATGGACAAGGCAATGGCTCGTCATGGGCCAATGCCACATCCAGTTTGCAAGAAGCCATGGAGATGGCAATACTCTATGAACCTGTGCCGACGATATGGGTGGCGCAAGGCACCTATTCTGTATCCGACTTCTCCTTCCAAGTTAAGGAAAAGTTGAAAATGTATGGAGGCTTCGATGGAACAGAAGCTTCTGATTATGACTTAAGCCAACGAGACTTTGTGAGCCACGCAACTGTTTTAGATGGCAACGATGCCCTGCGTGTCTTAAGCCAGAGCTCCGCTTTGAGCGAGGTTACTGCAGCCGTGGTGGATGGATTCACTATTCGTAACGGAAACTCCAATGATGGTGCTGGTGCTTATCTACTCGATTATATGACTCTATCAAACTGTATCTTGGAGCACAATGCATCTTCCGATAAAGGCGGTGGAGTATATGCAGAAAACGCCTCGGTGAAAAACTGTGTTGTGACGAGCAACACCGCCATGCAAGGAGGAGGTGTCTATGCCGAACATTCAAACCTCAGCGACTGTTTCGTGACAAACAACACTGCCCAGCAAGGCGGAGGCATGTATGCATCTAACAGCCAAATCGTCCAGTCGCATATTAGCAACAACCAAGCCTCCATTGAGGGTGGTGGCGTCTATGTCCATAAATCCGATTTGTTGCAATGTAACATCTTAAAGAACATGGGCATGGGCATCCACTCCAGAATTGACAAACAAGATGAATGCAACCATCTCTATAACACCATTGTATGGGGAAATGATGGAGAGAGTGTTTCATATAGTTCAGCCATATCGACGCACAACACCTACATGAGCCATTGTGCCATAGAGGGACTCCGAAGCACCGCCAACGGCAACATTCCGTTATCGCATGATAACACTGGAATTTTCGGGCCGTATTTTGTTGATCCAGTAACGGAAGCAGGTGTAACCGAATCGACAGGCGATTGGCAGTTGCAAGAGGCTTCATTGTGCATTAACGCTGGCTCCAATACTATTTCAAGCATGACCATGCCAACCTTTGACCTCAACAACATGGAACGCATTCAGCATGGCCAAGTCGATTTAGGCGTGTATGAATCGTCTTTCGATGCGACATGTAAGGAAATGGACATCAGGGAGGCTACTATCGAAGAAGGAGAAACCTACGATTTCTATGGCACTTCCTTGAATGAGACTGGAACCTATGAACATCGTTGGACGGTTGGTTCTTGCGACTCCCTTGTCCTGCTGTATCTACGAGTGAGACATACGAATTATCTATTTGTCAGCGAAAGCGGAGCAGGCACCATGGACGGCTCTTCATGGTCGAACGCTTTGGATGGCAACACGGTATTGGAGAGTGGTTACACGAAATTAGCCGATGCCCTTCAGCATGCCAAATGCGACGATTGTTTCTGGGTGGCAAGCGGCACCTACCTTCCTTGTGGCGATTTCGATGTCTCAAAGCATTTTGTCCTAAACCAAGGCGTGAGCGTGTATGGAGGCTTTGCTGGCGACGAAACCACCCTTGAAGAACGCGACCTTGAAAACAATCTGACCATCTTCTCCGGTGAGCTTCAAGGAGACGATGACGAGACCAACAACACAAATGGCATCTTCATTACGGTGCCGACCACCGCTTTGTGGAGCTACAATGCCACTTTGGACGGCTTGAGCCTTACCAAAGGATATACTCCTACTCATCAAGGTGCCGCGCTTCTTGTCAATGAAAGCACCGCCTTAACAATAAATCAATGCCAAGTGCATGACAACCGAGAGGGAGGCATCTACAACTCAGGAAAACTGGAAATCACAGCCTCTGACTTATCGAACAACACCAACAATCAAGAGTTGGGAGATTACTACATGATTTTCCCCATGGATGGTTTCATAATATATCCTTGTTCAGGTGCATTGAACAACACGGACCATGGAACCGTTTCTTTGAATAATTGCACCTTCCATTCCAATTATTGCAACAATAACGGAGCCATTTTCAACAGTGGCATCATGGAAATCAATGCTTCAACGTTCGAAGACAACACTTCAGACAGATTCGGAACTATCATGAGTCCAGGAAAGATGAGGATCCACAACACCACCTTCAACAACAACCGTTCCGAACATTATATTGCAGTAATGTTTGTGCTGGATTCCCTTGAACTGGTTAATTGCAATGTGACCAACAACAATTCCAATTACTATACATCCACTCATTTTCCTTCTGGAGGAGCACAGAATTTTCCCAGTAAAAGAACCTCTGGAATCGAAGCTTGGGGATATTGCCACGTAACCAATTGCAACTTTATCAATAATGATGCGGGCACTTGTCCTGGCGGTGCTTTGACCATCAAAGGTACAGGTATTGTGGAGAACTGCGTGTTTAGGGAAAACATAGGACAAAGGTATTGGAGAGACCCCGAAACAGGAGGCAATATCGGTGTCGGCGTTTTCATAGGCGATCCTGATGGAGGTGCACTATACGTTGAAGGAACCGCAAGGGTGACCGATTGCGAATTCAGTGACAATTTTGGCTATAATGGCCATACCATTGGTGTCTTTGGGGGGGCACTAATTATGGAACGATGCAAAGTGGTCAACAGTATCGCTGTCTCAAGTTTAGGCCGAGGTGCTATTGCCGTACTAAATGGTGAGCTAACCATTAACAACTCCTTGATAGCCAACAACAGCAATGGGGTCATCTGTCTGATTTATGGCAACCATACCTATCTCAACAATACCACGATCACAAACACTGGTGGCGAAGCTGCTTTTTGGTTTCACTCAGGAAACAGTCAAAGTGCCATTGAGTTAAACAATTGCATCCTATCAGGCTATTCAGGATTACAGAGTTATGTGATGGGAGATAATAATGGCACCGTAGTCATGAACAACACTTTGAATCAACCTGTCATTGGCAGCGACAACGACCCACTCTTCGTCAACCCGACCACGTATTTAGGCTATGAAGAGAATGTGGATCCCTTGGATTTCGACTGGACTTTGCAAGAAGGCTCGCCCTGCATCAACGCAGGCGATATCACTTTGTGGAATTTCGGCCCCGATGCCATCGACCTTGCTGGAGAACCGAGAGTGAAGGACAGCCAAGTCGACATGGGTGCCTACGAATACGGGACAGACTATATGTTCATCACAGCCACGGCTACCCCGAGCAACGGCGGCACCATTTCGGGTGCAGGTGCCTACACCTATGGTGCAATTGCCACCTTGACTGCCATTGTCAATGAAGGATACTCCTTTATCAACTGGACGAAGGAGGGCGACGTGGTTTCGACAGACGCAGTTTACAGTTTCACCGTCACTGAGCCTGGCTCGTATATTGCGAATTTCGAGGGCTACAACATCACGGCCTTGGCCAGCCCCGAAGCAGGCGGCATTGTGGAAGGCTCGGGGATTTACGAATACGGAGCAACTGTGACCTTGAGTGCCACGGCCAACACAGGCTTCACCTTCGTCAACTGGACAAAAGACGGCATGGAATTCTCTACGGATGCGGTCTGCAGCTTCACCGTGACCGAATCAGGCATTTACGTCGCTAACTTCAATCAGAACAGCTACACCGTCACGGTCATTTCCAACCCTGAAGCGGGCGGTATGGTGACAGGTTCAGGCACATTCTATCACGGGGCGGTTAACACGTTGACCACCACACCCAACGAAGGCTACGTCTTCATCAATTGGACGAAAGACGGCGCCATTATCTCAACAGATGAGGTTTACAACTTCACCGTGACCGAATCTGCCACTTACGTCGCCAACTACTGCCCTATATACAGCATCACGGCCATGGCCGCCCCCGAAACAGGCGGCGAGGTGGACGGTTCGGGAGTTTACAACGAAGGCGCGACAGCCACGCTGACCGCCACTGCCAACGAACATTACCACTTCGTGAACTGGACGAAAAATGGCGAGGAGGTTTCAACCGACCCAACCTACAGCTTCACTGTGATTGAGGCTGGCATTTATTTCGCTAACTTTGAACTAAATAGCTATTATATCACTGCTGTGGCCAATCCAACCGAAGGCGGCACAATCGAAGGCATTGGAGACTACACGTATGGATCCACAGCAGCATTAACAGCGACAGCAAACGAGAATTATACATTTATGTATTGGACCGAGGATGATGACATCGTTTCCTATGATGTCGAGTATTCTTTTGTCGCTGCTCACAACCGTAATTTAGTGGCGAATTTCTCGCTTCCACTTGCAATCACTGCTGTGGCCAATCCAACCGAAGGCGGCACAATCGAAGGCATTGGCGACTACACGTATGGCTACACAGCAACATTAACAGCGACAGCAAACGAGAATTATACATTTATGTATTGGACTGAAGAAGACAACATCATTTCTCATGATGTCGAGTATTCTTTTGTGGTTACTGTTGACCGTGATATTGTGGCGAATTTCTCACTTCCGCTTACCATTATAACTGAGTCTAACCCAACCGAAGGAGGTACAGTAACTGGCGCAGGCGAGTATGACTACGGTACAACGTGCACGTTGACGGCCACACCTAACGACGGCTATTTGTTCCACAATTGGAGTAAAAATGGAGAAGTGGTAAGCAGCAACGCCACATACGATTTTGCAGTAATAAATAACGACACCCTTACCGCCAACTTTGTTGATGAAAACTCGGTATGTGGTATCGTCTTCAACCTTAATGATAGTTGGGGTGATGGCTGGAATGGAAACTATCTTGTGGTATCCGAAGAAAGTGGCATTTTGCAACAGCTTACCATAGGCTACGGTTCGAGTGCCTCATTCACTCTACCAATTTTGGATGGTTCTCATATCAAACTAACGTGGATTTCAGGCTCATGGATTGGCGAATGTTCCTTCACCGTGAGTTACAGAAACGGCACAGTAATATACGAAGGAGCTAACCTCAATGGTGATTTCTTATTTGAATTCGATGTGGACTGTTCAGCGAATACCGATTATCACTTTATCACCCCTGGCAATTGGAATGTAGCTTCCAATTGGAGCGGCAATGCAGTACCCCAAAGCACCGACAAGGTGTTCATCGATGCCGCCTGCACCCTTGACACCGATGTCGAAGTGGTCGAACTGACCGTGACTGAAGGACAGACGCTCACCTTATTATCAGGTTGCACTTTGACTGTCACAGACACTTTGGCCAACACGGTTGCTGCTGGGTTGGTCATCAAAGACGGGGCGCAACTCTATCATACTTCCGAAGGTGTGTTTGCTACGATGGAGAAAAATATCAATGGTTTTACAGACGATGGAGGCTATTCACTGATTGCCGTTCCGTTTGACAACAGTATCTATGTACCTGCCCAAATGACAACTGGCGATTACGACTTGTATCAGTTCGACCAATCGTATCCCCATGCCGAATGGCGTAACTACAAAGCCGATGCTTTCAACCTCACCAGAGGCATCGGCTATCTTTACGCTAATAGCAACGAAGTGACCCTCTCCATGTCTGGCCTGATACCTCCCACCGACATTCCTTATACCGCCAACTTGACTTTCGATGCCAATGCCCTCATGGCTGGATTCAACCTACTGGGCAATCCCTTTACTTGCAATGCCTATTTAGCCAATGGCGATCCCTACCTTGAGTTGAACAGTGATGGCTCTGGATGGGTTCTTGCCGAGTCGGCAGCCATCTCACCTATGAAAGGCATTTTCATTGAGACATCCGAATATCAAGAAGCTGTGACATTTACTACCATGTGTCCAAGAGGACGCAAAGACATGTCTGTCACCCTACGGCTGAGCGGCAGCCATGGGACCAACTTAGATGCTGTCTGTGTCCGTTTCGACGGAGGTAATTGCATGGGCAAACTCGTAATCAACGAAGACGCCCCGAAGCTCTATATCCCCGAGAATGGTAGAAACTACACTGTGACAGTAGCTAAGGCCGAAGGCCAAAAACCTATCAACTTCGAGGCTGGAAACAGTGGCATCTACACCTTGTCCATCGAGACAGAGAATGTCAATTTCGACTACCTGCATTTAATTGATAACAAGACAGGTAGCGACGTCGACCTGTTAGCTAACCCAAGTTACAACTTCGAGGCCTCCACAAATGACCAATCCACTCGTTTTACCCTCGTCTTCAGCACAATACGCTAGAAAGAACAGCTGTAAAAGATCGTAATCCTTGCAATAGAATTAGGATGTGCTGCTAGTCCAGTACATCCTATTCTTTTTTCATCAAGCCCATTGAACGAAAAAAAGCATTCACCCGTACAATGGCTATGCCGTGAACGACCAAAAAAAAGCTCTTCCCAACTTACAAAGCTTGCCACAACAGTGGACTTTTGAAAAAGTGGGAAATTAGTAATAGTTCTGGAACAAAAAAGCATCAAAAATCCCGTGGCAGAGTCCTCTGCCACAAGATTCTTGTTTTATTCCTCAACAAAATGGTAATACTTAGGCCGATATCCCTCCCACTCCCCTGTCAAAAGCTCGGGATGGAAGAAATAGATGAAATCGGCCAAGAGCAAATCAGGCTCGCACTGCGACTGCTCGAAATAGCCTGTAGAAAGAATGTCGCAGACGATGATCTGATGGTTTTTGAAGGCGTCAAATAGCGGATAGACGGGGCTTTCCTTTGCGAGCGATTCGTAGGTCATTGGGAAAGGATTGGAGTTGATGACGCGCCAAAAAACAGCCTTCTGCGCCTTGGCTAAAATCGTTTCGGCATCCATGGGGACACTGGCCGTCGAGGGGTTGTCTTTCCAGATGTAGTCGGCACCGGCATCGGCAAA
>JAEEGL014301480.1_pt1 | contig 11768 bp, 10 predicted proteins | sample 9134231 | NCBI WGS metagenome assembly JAEEGL01 (sample SAMN16246548, study PRJNA631951) | gut metagenome | biome: gut microbiome; feature: rumen; material: fiber-attached | host: Bos | place: Iran: Karaj | collected 2018-10
ACCATCCCTCTTAGCCTTCAGCATCTTTTCGCGATGTTCGGCTCCACCGTGCTCGTTCCGATTCTCTTCAAGATCAATCCGGCGACGGTGTTGCTGTTCAACGGTATCGGTACGCTGATTTATTTGATTCTCTGCAAGGGAAAAATTCCCGCCTATCTCGGGTCGAGCTTCGCGTTCCTTTCCCCAGTGTTTTTAGTTCTGTCTAAATACAGCTACGAAGCCGCTCTGGGAGGATTCATCGTCGTCGGCGCGATTTTCTGCCTTGTGGCGCTGATTGTCCGCGCCGTCGGAACGAGATGGATCGATTATATTTTCCCGCCCGCCGCGATGGGCGCCATCGTCGCGGTCATCGGACTTGAACTGATGCCGACTGCCGCTGCCATGGCGGGCCTCACAGCGGAAGCCCCCGATTCGCGCGCGATTATGGTTTCCATTCTGACGCTTGCCATTACTGTCTTTGCGTCAGTGGCATTTCGCGGATTGCTCGCGATTTTGCCGATCCTTATCGGTGTGGTCGGCGGCTACCTGATCTCCGCCTGCATGGGACTGGTGGACTGGGCTCCGATTGCCGCCGCACCGTGGTTTGCGCTCCCGACGATTTACACGCCGAAATTCAACCTCAACGCCATTTTGATTATCGTACCTGCCGCGCTGGTGGTTATCGTCGAACATGTCGGCCATTTGATTGTCACCGGAAACATCGTCGGCAGCGATTTGACAAAAGATCCCGGCCTCGACCGCTCGCTCTTAGGAAACGGTATATCGACGATTCTCTCCGGGTGCTTCGGCTCCACGCCCAATACGACCTACGGTGAAAATATCGGCGTACTTGCGATTACGAAAGTCTTCAGCACATGGGTCATCGGCGGCGCCGCCGTCTGCGCGATTCTGCTGTCCTGCTTCGGAAAGCTGGCCGCCGCCATCCAAAGTATCCCGACGCCGGTAATGGGCGGCGTTTCCCTATTGCTCTTCGGCGTAATCGCCGCGTCGGGCGTCCGCATTTTCGTCGATCAAAAGGTGGACTACAATCAGCCGACGAACCTGATTCTGACCGCGATTGTCCTCGGCGTCGGCGTTTCCGGTGCGGGCGTCACCGTAGCGGGCGTCGCGCTTCGCGGCATGGCGTTGGCGACAGTGCTGGCAATTCTTTTGAATTTGACGTTCCGGCTGATTGCCCGCGTCCACGGCGACGAGGAAAAAACGGAATGATTTTGGAATATCGGATAGACGAGCGTGCCGATTCTGTTTCGGTACGCTCCTTTTTGAAACGGCATGGGCTTTCAACACATCTGTGGCGTCGGCTCAAGCATCAGGGATCGCTTTTCATCAACGGCGAGCAAGTTTTCCGCGCAACGCTTGCCACTCTCCATGCGGGAGATCTCATTCGCTGCGAAATACCCGAAGACTCCGCCATCGAGCCGCAGAATATTCCCATCGACATCCGTTATGAGGACGAACATTTACTCATCGTCAACAAACCCGCTCACATGCTCGTCCATCCGATTGCGAAAGAACAGCACGGCACGCTGGCAAATGCTGTCACTTATTATTATGAAACAAAAAAAGAGCCCTGCGTCTTTCATCCAACGCATCGGCTCGACCGAAACACAACAGGGCTTGTACTGATTGCAAAGCAGCCGCACATCCAAGCTCTTTTATCAGGCAGGGACGGCCCTTGCTTTCATCGAACATACCTTGCCGTCGCGCAGGGACATTTCGCCGAAAAGGAAGGTGAAATCGCTTTGCCGCTTCGTCGAAAGCCGACGAGCTTCATCGAGCAGGAAACGCACCCAGACGGAAAACCCGCTGTCACCCGTTACCGTATTCTTGCGGAAGCAAAGGAAGGGTCCCTCGTCGAACTCCGTCCCATTACGGGGCGCACACACCAGCTCCGCGTCCATCTTGCCGCCGTCGGCCATCCGATCATAGGCGACGATCTCTACGGCGAAAAATCCCCGTTGATTGACAGGCAATGCCTTCACGCCTTCCTACTCAACCTCATCCATCCCGTCATGCACGAACCGATGACCGTTGAAGCGCCCCCGCCGGAGGATTTCTTATCAGTCTTGCGCCTTCTCCAAATTCCTTTTCCATGAAAAAAGCTTCAAGCGTAACATTTTCTTTACGTTTGAAGCTTCTTTTTTTGTGCCGGAGTCTTCATCAAACTTTACAGCTTGACGACAATCCCCCGTCGATACATCCACTCCGCCAACGGCCACCACAGCGCGCACCACAGAACGGCAAAAAGCGCCGTGCTGAACGCCATACCGCCAACCCCCATCACTGTATGCCGCCATATCCAAACGTACAACGGACCGTCTCCCGCAGGAGACTCTATCGACCATAAAATTTTCAGGCAAAGCTGCGTCGCAAGAAAAAAGACCAGCGGATTTCTTCCAAAAGCGCAAAACGGACGAAAAAGAACGCCGACGAAAGGCAACAGGAAAAAAATCCACCCCAAAGCCGCAAAGAGCAGCATATCCGCCCCGGCATTCAGCAAAGCATACGGCGACGTCCAAAGAGGCATTCCTACAATGTCGTAATCGCTCCAGAACCATCCGGCGCCCACGAGGGCGGCGCCGCCAAAAGCGAGCAGCATGCCCTTTTCCCATTCCCCCGAATGTTCCTTGAGTACATGACCGGCTAAAAGGCCGAAAAGCATAGAAGCCGCCGAACTCATCGTTCCATAAAGCCCCTCCGGATCAAAGGGCAGGCCGTAATGCTGCGAAACATGCGCAGCGCCAGGTACGATCACATCGACCGCCCGGCTGATATTATCCGGCAATGCAAACGGCGCCGCCGGCGCATAAATATGATACCCGGCGGAAGAAAGCAAGAGCAACAAGGCCGCGAAAACAAAAACGCGCGATTCCGTCTTGGCCATCTTCGCCAGCACCATGCCCAAAGCGTATGTAAGGGCAAGCCTCTGCAAAACGCCGAAAATCCGCACCTGCCCCGGCATCTCCCAAAGCCACGCCCCGAAATCAAACTCCTGCCGCACAAGCATCGGCGTAATTTCCAAGACGATATTAAACAAGAAACCGATAAGAAACAATCCGCCGACCCGAACGAGCAGCGCCCACAAAAACTCCGGCCAAGGGTTCCTTATCCGGCCGCTCCAGGAAAACACAGCGGACGCTCCCATGGCAAAAACGAATCCGGGAAAGGCAAGATCGGCGGCATGGATGCCCTCCCACGGGCTATGTACCAGCGTCGGGTAAACCGTCCACAAATCAGGAACCGCGTCCACAACAATCATGAGGACGACGGCCAATCCCCGGAACACGTCCAAAACGAAATTTCTTTTGGGTGCATTCGAATGATAAACGGAAAAAGAAGCCATGAAATTTTACTCCTACAAAAACAGCCGATACAAAATCCACGATACGATACTGAATACGATTACGGCCAGTGCCACGGGTACAGCGATGAAAAAAACGAAAAGCAGCAGTGCTGCGATTCCTAAATAAAGCGTCAGCTTTCCCTGCCAGGAACCGGATGAAACATAGGAAAAGCCGCCCCAGCCCTGCCGGCTACGCTCAAACCGGATATCTGACCGCGCCCCGCCTTCTTCGGGATTGCCCTCCTCTATCGTAACGCCTCTGTATGCATTTCTTTCCGCAGGGCTCAAGACCTGCACATGCGGCTCTTCTGCATTACAGGCTTCCGCGCCGCAGGACGGGCAGTATCCGTCCGCGGACAACTCTGCCCCGCACCGTTCACATCGCATACGATTCCCTCCTATGTCAGATACAAGAGCTGCACATATCCTTCTTCCGTCAAATATCTTGGATCAAGCGCCACGCAGTTTACCGCCGTCCCGACTTCATCCACGGCTCTGAGCATTTCTTCCTGCGCAACGGCGAAAGCCCTGCATATTTGTTCGATGGGTACGTATTCCACTCCGTTGATTCCTTCAATCAGGATCAGTACCGCCGCCTGCACGGCCTTCGTGCCGCGCCGTTTCGTTTTTGCCACGTAGTCTTCATACAATCTTTTGACAAAAAAGATGGAATACGCGCTGAAGTGAAGCAGCCGCGCCGTTGTTTCCAAACGGGTTTCCTCCGGCTCCAAAAGAGCGGCGCTGACAACTTCCCGCTCCGAAATCTCCCCTTCCAAATCGGGAACGACACGAAGCTGCGCGAATCCGGACAAAATCTGCACGGTATGGCGTACCGCCGCCGCATGACGCATAAAAAAGTCGCCCAATGTAGCCTGCGGCATCTGATACGTCCGAAACCGTTCGTATTGTTTATTGATTTCGTCGCGAATCCGCCGCTGCAGCCGCTTGCTTGCCGAAAGCCCCGTGATGTAATTCAGCAGCATAACGCCGCGCCGCTGCAAATGCCCGAAAAAGATCATATTCTTGAATTCGTAAAAGGTCGCGTCCGGGCAGGGAAGCTCCAATTCTTCCCCTGAAAACAACTCGGAACACACCGCGATATCATCATCCAGATATTTGACGGTGAAAAACGTCAATTTGGCCTGCATGAGATCTCTTAAAACATATTGCTCTTCCGTGGAAAGGTTGTCCTTTTCATGTTCCAGATAATAATGGACGGGGGACATGTCGTCGGCCTTGCAATGATAGTCGAAGAAGAAATAATCCCAAAACCCTCTCCACCAACTTTCATCGGCCTTCTCCGGCTCTACAAACGGCCCCGCGTACAGCATAACCGCGCGTGAAAAATCAGGCCGCAGCTCATCCCGCTGGAAATAAGCGATCATACCAGATACAAGACCGTCCAATAAACTGTTGAGATGCTCCAGCTCGTCTTCGCTGATTTCTTCCGTATGCTCCAAGGCATCGCAAAAAGCGTCGTATTCCTGCCTGTCAGGCAAAGAAAAGACGTCCCCTGCATAAAACAAATGACGACCTTCCCGCAATGCGCTCAGAATCTCCCCGTTCTCGCTAACCGTCGCTTCAATGAATTCCTCCAAATACGCAAAAAACATTTCGACATTTTGCTCTATCAGCCGTAAATTCGGCCGGGTATCCGCATACAAATAGAAAATCTCGACAAAGTCATATCGCGTCAAAAGGTGAAAACTCCCCAGTTTTCGATGATTCATATACGCGAGCATCGCGGATATGACGCCGAAAATGCGCCGAAGCAGCGCGTCGCTTTTTCCCTTCCACGCCATTTCACGAAAGTATCGTTCCATTTGCGCTTTGCCGACAATCCTGTTCAGTTGTTTTTTCTTTTGATAAAAAAGTTCTATCTTCCGATAGACGTTGTCCGTCGCCACAAAAAGCCTCCACGCCGAATATATATTCAAAATAGTAAAGCACAACTTCCCGTTTGTCAATTTGAAAGGTTCCGGTTTGTCTTTCTCTTATTTTATGATATGATTATTTCATCTTTTCATATTTCCAGGAGGTATCTCACCATGAGCGAAACGAATTGCGACCATAACTGCGGGACTTGCGGCAGCGACTGCGACCAGCGCCAGGAACCGCAAAATCTTCAAGCGAAACCCCATGAACTCAGCAGCGTCAAACACGTCATTGCCGTCGTGAGCGGCAAGGGCGGCGTAGGAAAATCCTTGGTGACTTCCCTCTCCGCGGTTGCCATGAGCCGGCTCGGGTATTCCGTCGGCGTTCTCGACGCTGATATAACAGGCCCGTCGATTCCGAAGCTGTTCGGCGTCAGCGGCAGTATCCGCGGCTCCGAGTCCGGCGCCTATCCGCTCGTCAGCGACGGCGGCATCCAGCTCATGTCGATGAACCTGCTCCTGCAAAATTCCACCGATCCCGTTCTCTGGCGCGGCCCAATCATTGCCAGCATCGTCAAACAGTTTTGGCAGGACATCATTTGGGACAATATTGATTATCTGTTTGTCGATATGCCGCCGGGAACGGGCGACGTCCCCCTGACTGTTTTTCAGTCGCTTCCCGTGGACGGAATTATCGTAGTAACGTCCCCGCAGGATTTGGCGCTGATGATTGTGGAAAAAGCCGTCAATATGGCAAATATGATGAACATTCCCATTTTAGGATTGTTGGAAAACATGGCGTTTTTCCGCTGCCCGGACTGCGGCAAGGAACACCGGATTTTCGGCGAAAGCCATCTTCCTGCCGTCGCCGCGAAATACGATCTTCCCGTGCTCGGCCACATCCCCATCGACCCGAGACTCGCCGCCGCGTGTGACGCCGGACAAATCGAAACCTTCGAAAGCCATTGGCTCGACCGCGCCGCCGAAACGATGAAAGCGCTGAACAAGTAAACAGCGCTTCATTTTCCTTCCGTACGCATTTTCCTCCATGCCTGAGGCGTGACGGAAAACTGCGACTTGAACGCACGGAAGAAGGCCGTGTAATCCGAAAAACCAGAAGCGGCGCTGATCTCCGTAATCGTCTTCTCCGACGGCTGCGAAAGCATTGCCCTCGCGTGCAAAAGCCGCTTCATCGTGACGTAGCGATGCAGGCTGTAGCCTGTCGCCGCCTTGAAACGGCGCATCAAATAATATTTACTGAGATACGCCTCTTTTGCCAATATGTCCGCGGACAAATCTTCCGAAATATGGGTTTCTATGTATCCGAGCAGCGGCTGGATTTTTTCATCTGCCGCTGCTTCTTTTACGGTGCCAAGCTCGTGGGAAAAAAGCGCACGATGCAGGAGAATCATAAATTCGACAAAAAGCGCCTCCGTATAGAGCCCGTTCGCAAATCCATCTCCGCGCGCCGTCCGTTCCAGCTTTTCCATCTGCGACAACAGTTCGTGCGTATCTCCCGAAGCGAGACGCATTACGCCGGCTTCGCCCGGCGCACGCCGAAAGCAGGCGGACAGATCGGCGCCGGGGCGAGATACGCGGGACAGGAAACTTGGCGCCACATAGATGACAATTCTTTCATACGGTCCGCGAACGTCAATGACGGGCCGATGGATTTCCCCCGCCCTCACAAAGGCGATATCCCGAGGTCCCAAAGGGTACGACGTCCCCTCAATAATATAGTCTCCCCGTACCGCGAGGAAAAGAATAATCTTATGAAAATCATGATAGTGAAACGGGACGGGAATCGACATCGGGCTTTGTAAGCGGAAAACCTTAAAATCCTGAACTAAATACCCTTTTTTCTCATATTCCGCCATTTCATTCACCTCGCCATTTTCATTATAGCACGTTTTGCAATATAAATCGCAAAAATCTCCATGTACTAAACAAATCCTGCCTGTTATACTTTGTATGCGATAAAAAAGAACCGAAATCCTTCGGTTCGGAATGGTTTCAAAGGAGGCGATTGCAATGCGGGAACTGGAAAAAATCACGATCAGCGGCGTTCGCTATATGATATGGGACGAATCACGCGGCATCTGCCCAGACGCCTCCGGCATAAAGCTTTTGCTTTCCGCCCGCGACGGCGTGGGCGCTGATATTCTTCTTGTACTTCCCAAGAATCGCCCATTGGCTGTTTGCGCATACGCAAACGACGGCCATAAGATTTCTGTCGGCGAAGAAGCCCTCCGAGCGGTTTCCATTTCTCTAAAAAGATCAACCGCCCCCATTTCCGAAACTCATTTATTCCCCATCGAAAATTCAGTTGATTATGTAGAAGTCCGCCTCACGGATTCATTCTTCGCCCGGCTCTTTGACACAGCGGGAAGGAAATCTCGTTTAGCCGGATGAACATGACAAAAGCGAAAAAACGTCAAGCTTTCCGATAAAAATCGGTCGGCTTGACGTTTTTATTTCTTATCCAGATCGTCAATCAATCTGACAATCGTTTGCAGCACTTGTTTTGAAGTTGCTCCCGACGAACACTCAAACGCCCGGGGCGTTCCCTGATGCCTAGGACACTTCATAATGATATTATACGGTATACGCGCGTCATTATAGCATCCATGACATTTCATGTCGTTATATACGCGATACGGCGTAAAAAATTCATACCATGAGGCGGAAAAGCCGCAGATCATAACGACGGGACACCCGACGGCATAGGCCAGCCAAGCCAGTCCGCTGCCAAGGCCGATAAAAAAATCAGCATATGCAAGCAATTCAATCCGTTCCGATAAAGGAAGCTCCCCCGTAAAATCTTCCGCACCTTTAGGCATTACAACTTTTATGCCGTCGTCCTCGACTTCCTTGTCCCTATCTATGCAAAGAACTCTGTACCCACTTTCTTTCAGCGCCTCTATAATCTCATCCCAGCCGTGCGGATAATGCCATCCTTTCCATGCCCACGACGCCTGCGCCCCTATGCAAACATAACGCTCCTTGATTTTCCGGCCGGCAGACGGATAAAACTTCCTCGTCTTCTGCAAATCCTGAATGCCCAGGATATATTTCCCCGCATATTCCATGGGACTGTATCTGCAGTCTTCCGGCGAGCCGCAATAAAAATCAATATACATTCCCACATAATATGTAGCGTATGTCTCCTCAGTCCCCGTCGTCGATATCTGAAGTTCCGGATAATAGCGCTCCACAATTTCGCGAAGATAGGGCGCAATATATATATACGCCTTGCAGCGACGCTCCCGCACAAAAGCCGCGACATAGGGCAAAAGCGCAATAGAATCGCCCATCGCACGATTCGGGAAATAGAACATCACCGGCTGACTCTCAGGGTCAAAATCGTGCGAGAATACCTTTTTCCCATCTCGGAACACATCTATTTGCCAAGGAACATAAAATTTTTCAAATGAAACAACAACTTTTTCCGAAACGTCCTCGTCGAAATAGATCTGCCCATTCATTGCGTTTCCTATTACGACGCGCCAGTTGCCTTCCGGAACTTGAAGCCTGAGCCCGTAATTAAAGTCGAGCTTCAGTCCGGGAACGCCCGTTTCCCCCGCAATCTTCGGGGGCGGTTTCACCTGATCGATGAACAGCATGATTTGACGCGCAGCTTTTTCAGGTGAAATCGCCGTTGAGCATTGAAAATAATGGACAGGATATTGATATTTTTCCATGGCTGCAGACCGCCTTTTCCTTAGGAATCGCGGAACAATTCCTTGAACTCGTTTTTGCACATGGCCAATGCGAATTTCAGATCATTCGCCAAGAGCTTTCATCGCAGCCTCCATCGTTTCCCCAATCGGCGTCCGGAGCACCAATTCTGCCGAACGGTCTGCTTTAGTCTCCGTCTTGTTGATAACAACAAGATGCTTACCGTGAAAATATCGGATAAAACCTGCCGCCGGATAAACGACCAATGAAGTGCCGCCGATGATCAAAGTATCGGCGCGTGCGATGGCCTCCGCTGCCTTTTGCATAGTTTCGCCGTCCAAAGCTTCCTCGTACAGAACGACGTCCGGTTTCACAATACCTCCGCAAGCTTCGCATTTTGGCGGCTCCGGCGCAGTCTTCATGACATAATCGGCGTCATAAAACGAATGGCAATCCATGCAGTAATTGCGAAGCACGGAACCGTGAAGCTCATATACGGTCTTTGAGCCTGCCGCCTGATGCAGGCCGTCGATATTTTGCGTAACAACCGCGAGGAGTTTTCCCATCTCCTCCAATCGGGCCAGCGCCTTATGGCAGCCGTTCGGTTCCGCGTCCGGATACACCAACTTCTCCCGGTAAAAATCAAAAAACTCTTTTGGGAATCGCTCAAAATAAGTATGCGATACAAGCTGCTCCGGAGAGAGCTCCACTTGAAGCTTTTCGTTCCAAAGCCCGTTTGCGCTGCGAAAATCCGGAATCCCCGATTCCGTCGAAACGCCTGCACCCCCGAAAAATACGATTTTTTCGCTCTCCCGTAAAATTTCCACCAATTTTTGAAGCTCGTCCGGCATATCCGTCCCTCCCTATTAATTATGCTTCCACATTTTGAAGCGAAAGCCCCGGCACGGCGTTCAGCCGAAGATCGGAAAAAAGCCCTGCCCGTGACTGGTAATACCCGCGGCAGGCAATCATTGCCGCATTGTCCGTACAAAGGATCTTGTCGGGATAATAAAAATGGATTCCATGCTCCGCAGAAGCCTCGCGCAATCTCCGCTCTAAAGCACTATTCGCCGCTACGCCTCCCGCCAATACCAGCGTATCCAAATTCGTCTCTGAAAGAGCCTCCAACGACTTTTGCACCAACACCTCAATGACCGCCTTCTGGAACGAAGCAGCCACGTCCGCCCTGTTTACCTCCATGTTTTTCATCTTCATCTCGTTCAAATAATTCAGCACAGCGGATTTCAGCCCGCTGAAACTGAATTCGTAATTACCTTTTTCCCGAAGCGCCCGCGGAAAATCCACCGCGTCCTCATCGCCCACGGCCGCCAATTTATCAATCTCCGGCCCGCCGGGGTAAGGAAGTCCCATGACGCGGGCAATCTTGTCGAACGCTTCCCCGGCGGCATCGTCCCGCGTCTGCCCCATCAGGGCAAAATGCTTGTATCCGATAACATGAATCAACGCCGTGTGTCCGCCCGAAACCACCAACGCCATGAAAGGAGGCTTCAGCTCCGTATGGCTCAAAAAATTAGCAAAGATATGACCTTCCAAATGATTGACGCCAATCAACGGCACGTTGCGCGCAAACGCCAACGCTTTCGCCGCAGAAACACCAACCAGGAGCGCCCCAACGAGGCCGGGACCGTGGGTCACGGCAATCTGATCAATGTCCGGCAAAGCAACCTCCGCATTCCGAAGCGCCTCATCGATTACAGGCATTACATTCACAATATGGCGCCTGGATGCAATCTCCGGCACCACGCCGCCATATTTCCTGTGCAACGGGATCTGCGTCGATATCACATTCGACAAAAGTTCCCGCCCGCCGCGCAGCACCGCCGCCGCCGTTTCGTCACAACTCGACTCAATGCCCAAAGTCAAAATATCTTTTGCAACCGACAATATACACACACCTTTTAAAAATTACTGGTTATTTGTATCATAACAAAGGAACCGCCGAACGGCAACACCTTTCCACAGGCAAAACACAATCCTGCACCTATGGACAAATCCCAATACGCGCGTCTATAATAAGAGAGCACGAATTCAAAGGAGGCTTTTATTTATGTGGGCGACCCACAAAACTTCTATACTGCTCGGCATCAGTTTTCTCCTATTGCTGGGTTCGTTTTGGCTGCTCCCGCAGCTTGCCTTTGTCGTGTTCATCGCGTTGCTCCTTCACCTTCTGCTTTGCCCGATGGTGGATTATCTGCACCGGTTTCGCAAATTCCCCCGCGGCATTGCCGCCGCGCTGACGCTCATATTGTTCCTCGTCGGCGTCACGATTCTCTTCACCGTTCTCTCAACGCCGCTGGCGCGCTCCGCGCAGAAATTCTCGCAGGACCTTCCGGCGCTGACCGAGAGCATGCGCGACCTGTTCGCCTCTTATCCGGCAATTGCAAAGGAGGTCGACAAATTCTGGAGGGAAATTGCCACCGTCGGAATCGACGCTCTTCGATCCTCCTTGGACATGCTGCTCTCCTTTTTCTCTAAAATTTTCGACGTCGTCATTATCCTCTTCTCCGCGTTTTATCTGCTCAAAGACGGCCGAGAAATTGAGGAATGGATTACGCGCCTCTTTCCGAAAAAGGATCATATGCGCGTTTTCAAACTTTTCGACCGAATCCTGCTGGCACTGCACAAATACATTTGCAGCCAGCTCGCCATCTGCCTTTTGATGGGCATCGTCGTATTCCTTTACTTCACTGCCCGCGATATCCCCTACGCAGTGGTCTTCGCTGTGCTCTCCGGCATCAGCGAATTCATTCCCGTCATCGGGCCGACCGTCGCCGCCTTGTTCGGCGTGTCCATCGCCGCCACGATCTCGCTGTGGATGGCGGCGCAAACGCTTTTCTTTTATCTGCTGATAA
>JAEEGL016042770.1_pt1 | contig 11768 bp, 10 predicted proteins | sample 9134231 | NCBI WGS metagenome assembly JAEEGL01 (sample SAMN16246548, study PRJNA631951) | gut metagenome | biome: gut microbiome; feature: rumen; material: fiber-attached | host: Bos | place: Iran: Karaj | collected 2018-10
CAAGGCAAGACAAAAATAAAAGACCCCGCCAAATTTGACAAGGTCATTCATACTTATGTTTTATTTCATTTTCTTGCGAGTGAGCGTGTCACTTCACAGCTGTCTAACGCCATAGCTCGATGTTGCACAGATGACAGAGAAAGCCAGTCGGAAGGCCCAGTCACATATCACTAGTCTCATACCCTCTGTCATCCGTGCAACAGTCTCGTTCATGGCTAGGCTTTATATATAACATATATAAGTGGCTAGACGGATGGGCTGGATGGATCAGGACAAAAATAAAAGACCCCGCCAAATTTGACAAGGTCATTCATACTTATGTTTTATGTCATTTTCTTGCGAGTGAGCGTGCCACTTCACAGCTATTTACTAGTCTTTTACGAATGGTAATAAAGCCATATGTCTTGCTCTCTTAATAGCGATAGCAAGCTTTCTTTGATACTTAGCAGATGTACCAGTTACTCTTCTAGGTAAGATTTTACCTCTATCAGTAACGAACTTTCTTAATAAGTCTACATCCTTGTAATCAATGTATTCAATATGGTTTTGTGTGAAATAGCAAACCTTTTTTCTACCACGACGTTGACCGTCACGATCATTTCTACGATTTTGCATGAATTCTTCCTCCTTTTAAATTAGAATGGTAAATCATCATCACTAACTTCACTTGCTCCTGAAACATCAAATGATTCTGGTTGAGCAGGTGCACCTTGCTGTAGGTTTTGTGGTCTATAGCTTGGTTGTTCGTTTTGTGAATAACTTGGATTGTTATATCCTGAATATTGATTGTTGTTAGATTGATATTGGTTATTAGGATATTGAGGTCTTGGTGCATTAACATTTTCGTTAGCTGCAGGTTGAGTATTATCTCTTGGAGTTAAATTCTCAACAGCCTCACAAATAACCTCTGTAACAGTATGATTTTGTCCATCTTGACCTTGATAGCTTCTAACTTGAAGTCTTCCACATACAGCCATCATGTAACCCTTCTTTACATAGCGAAGCATGAAGTCTGCTGGTTGCCCAAATGCAACACAGTTAATAAAATCTGCTTGTCTTTGTCCGCTGGCATCTCTTGTTCCTCTATCTACTGCAAGAGAAAAGTTTAATATAGCTGTTCCGTTTTGTGAATAACGAGGCTCTGGATCTCTTACTATTCTTCCTACTAAAGATACTCTATTCATTCTAAAATACCTCTTTATTAGTCTTCTAATGCAACAACAATATGACGAATAATCTTTTCGCTATAACCAGCGATACGATTGAATTCGTTAATAGCTTCCTTAGTTGCTTCTACGTTCATTACAACATAATAACCCTTCTTATTATGTTCAATTTCATAAGCAAGCTCTCTTAAGCCCCATTCTTTAACATCTACAACCTTTGAGTTATTAGAAGTAATAATATTCTTAGCAGCTTCAACCTCTGCCTTTATTGCTTCTTGCTCTAGGTTAGAACGAAGAATGTACATAATTTCATATTTTCTCATTTGTACTACCTCCTTATGGTCTTTTGGCCTAGCTTAGGTTCTAGGCAAGGGCATTTAAAAACTAAATGCGTTGATATTATATCATAGAGAATTATGACTTGCAAATACTTTTTTCTTAATCACATTAAAAGGATTGGCGTTTAATCCAATCCTTAATAATATTACTTTTCTTCTACGTATTTAACGAAGCCTTTAGGTGCCTCATCAACTACTGTTTCAGTTCTAGTCATATAGCCTTTTTCGATTAGCTCCTCATCAGTCATTTGAGGATATGTTTTTGCAAAAGGCTCTTCCTTAAAGTTCTTGTTGATACCGATATTTTTCTTTTCAGCAAGCATATCAACTAATTCAATTGCCCACTTAGTCTTTCTATCAGTCTTAGTCTTATATTGGAAAGGAGTTGCCTTATATGATGCCTTTTCAGATAAATCCTTACCCTTATATTTGCTATTTTCAAGCTCCTTAGGGTCTAGGGCTAGATATAAACCAACCTGCTTACCTGCAACCTTTAATATAGCTATAACTTCCTTATTATATTTAAACTTCTCTGCTGATTTAGTCTTAGAATATTTAACATCATAAGATAATAATCTATTTCTTATTTGATCGTAATAATCCTTAACACTCTCATCTAGCATAGAAAGCTTACATTCATAAGTTTTCTTAGTTTTAATAATTCTATATTTCTTAGATACCTCATCGAATACTACTGTAGTATTACCTGAATCCTTAGATGCCTCACTCTTACCATCAGATTCATCACCCTCATCGGAATCATCAGAATCGTCGTCACTATCATCTTCAGCTTCCTCAGCAACAGGCTCTGGCTCTGGCTCAGGTTCTGGTTCAGGAGCTGGCTTCTCTTCCTTCTCCTCAGCTGGTTCTTCAACAGGAATCTCTTCAGTCTTCTCTTCTTCTTGAGGCTCTTCCTCCTTTGGTTCCTCTTGAGGTTCTGGCTCTGGCTCAGGTTGTGGTTTTGGAGTAGTTTCTTCCTCCTTTGTTTCCTCCTGTGGCTCTTCAGCTTTTTCTTCCTCAGCCTTTTCCTCTTCAACTGGCTCCTCTACTGGAGTTTCCTCAACCTTTTCCTCCTCTTGAGGCTCTGGTTCAGGCTGAGCCTCCTCTACAGGAGCAGCTACAGCTACTGGCTTTTCATTAGTTTGATATACAACCTCTAGGATATCCTTAAATGGTTGAACAATTTGATCTTCCTTAACAAATTTATTTGGAATAACAACTGGTACTGTTCTTTTTGTATTAGATTGGTCTAATACTATAACAACATCTCCAGCATTTAGCTTGTTTCCGGCTGGGTTAAATAGGTATACACGAGATTTTTCATTAAAAATAATACCTACTACCTCAACACCATTTGGATCCTCTTCTACGCTAAAATCGTTAGCCTTCTTTAAGCCAAGCTCACTAATTCTTTTAGTTCTGCTAGTGTACTCCTTTTGTTTTTTCTCTTCCTTTTGCTCAGGAGTAAGCTCAACCTTTGCTGGCTTTTCCTTAACAACTGGTGCAGGCTTCTTATGAACCGGCTTTTTTTCTGCCTCTTGATCTCTAAGACTAACCTTCTTATAGATTAGGAATCCAACGAAGCCTAATACGCCAAGACCAAGGACAATAGTAATTACAATAATTGCAATTTCCATTGTAAAAACCTCCTTTTTTTTACATTATATGTAATTTTATCGTATCTGTTACAGCATCACCTATGAATGAAGCACCAGTTATAATTACCTTATCGCCCTTCTTAACAATACCTGTTTCTAATGCTTTCTCGATAGCATATAGGAATAATTCATCGGTATTACTCTTCTTTTCAGCATAAACAGGTAGAACTCCAAATGCAAGGTTTAGCTGTCTACAAGCCTTTTGATCTACTGTTATCGCAATGATTGGACATTGTGGACGATAAGCAGAAAGCTTAAATGCAGTTTGACCATGGTTAGTAACACAAATAATTGCCTTAGCGCCTAATTGATAAGCACATGTTACAGCCGCGTTACAAATAGATGATAAGAAGTCATCACCTAAATTTAAATCAAAATCATCATATTGCTTTTCATAATCATTATTTGTTTCTGTATAATCAGCGATATCTCTCATTGCAGATACTGATTCTAGTGGATACTTACCTGCTGCAGATTCACCTGAAAGCATGATACAAGTTGTACCATCATAAATAGCGTTAGCTACATCTGATACCTCTGCTCTTGTAGGACGTGGATTAACCTGCATTGAGTCAAGCATTTGTGTTGCTGTAACAACAATCTTACCTGCTCTATAGCACTTAGTGATTAATTCCTTTTGAATCTTTGGTAACATTCTAAAAGGAACCTCAACACCCATATCACCTCTAGCAACCATGATACCATCAGCTGCTTCGATGATTTCATCCATCTTTTCGATACCCTCAGTATTTTCTATTTTTGCAATAATTCTAATCTTACCAGATGTATCATATTCATCTAGAAGCTTTCTAATTTGTAAAATATCATCCTTTCTTCTTACGAATGAAGCTGCGATATAATCAACACATTCCTGAATACCAAAAATGATATCCTCTCTATCCGCCTTAGAAATATAAGGCATATCTATTACTACATTAGGTATATTAATTGATTTTCTATTTGATAGCTTGCAGTTATTTAATACCTTACAAACTACATCTCCACCTTCAATTCTTACAACCTCGAACATTGCATTACCATCATCAGCTAAAATCTTAACTCCAGCCTTAACGAATTTAGCAAGGTTAGGATAGCTTAATGCTACCCTTGTTTCATCTCCCATTAAATCAGGATCATTAGAGAATGTGAATTCCTGTCCCTTCTTCAATTCAACTCTACTATCCTTAAATAGCTTTACTCTAATCTCAGGACCTTTAGTATCTAGAAGTATTGGTAGTGGTATACCTAACTCCTCTCTTACCTTCTTTACTCTATCCATTCTTACCTTTTGCTCCTCATGAGTTCCATGAGAGAAATTTAATCTAGCACAATCAAGACCATTCTTGATCATATTTTTTAGCATTTCCTCATCATCACATGCAGGACCTAAAGTACAAATAATCTTTGTTTTACGCATATTAAACACCTCGAAAAATAAATCTTTACAATATTGTATCACAAATATTTCATTTTATTAATAATAAAATGTCTCAAATTTGATATTTTTTGAGACATTTTATCATAATCTATATTAACTTGCGGTAACTGATGTCTGTGATTGACTCCATGTTTTACATGAAGAGCCATTTAAATATAATGTATAGCTTGTTCCAACAGATAGCTTATCAGATACTATCGCAAGGTTTGAGTAGGTTGTGGTTAAGGTAAATGTAATATCTGTTCCTGATACAGTATATGTACCTACCTGGAATGATGCTGTAGATGATGATTGAGATTGACCAGGGCCCACCATTCCGCCACCCATACCACCTCTACCAAATCCCATATTACCTCCACCGAAGCTTGATTCGCCCCATCTTACTGATGGGATAGATGTTGTAGAATTTGAGGTATTAAATGCACCAAGTGCTATAAATGTTCCTCCAGTAATTTTAACTGTTCCATCTGTATCAAGTGGGGCTGCCATTTCATTTACACCTGATACTCTGGCTATAATAAATCCTCCTGTTTGTGTGAATGTTCCATTTGAATCAATTCCATCTACATCTCCATTACCCATTGTAATATCGATATAGCCACCATTAACTGTGATATTTGTTGAAGCGTTAATTCCATCATCTGATGCTACAATTGTCATTGTACCACCATTGATTTCAACCTGCTTACCCTCAATACCCTCATGAGCATTAATAGTAATTGTTCCACCATTTATAATAGATTTAGTATCAGAATGAATTCCATCATCACCAGTTTTTAAATCTAATATACCATCTGTAATAGTTATTGTTGATGCTGCGTGAAGTGCATCATCTGATGAGTTTATAGTAACACTTCCACCACTAATAACTAGTTCATTATCTGATTTAATACCCTTAGTACTATTTGATGATGATGTAGATTTTGTATATCCTCCACCTGCTTTAATATTTATCTCTCCTCCAACTAATGAGAAATAACCAGTAAATAGCTTATCAGATGTAGATAAATCTATTCCATCATATGCTGAATCTATATTAAGTGACCCACCCTCCATATAAAAGAATGCATCATTATCTGAATTCTCTATATGAATTCCATCACCTGCTGTTGTCGTGATTGTGATATCACCATCACTTATTCTAACTGAATCATTGGCGTCTATTCCCTTTTCAGCTGAATTAATAATAACTGTACCTCCAGTTATCTTTAAATCATTTTTACATACTATTCCATGAAGCTTTGAATTAACTACCATCTTTCCTTCACCAGTGATAGTTAAATCATCCTTCGCATGTATCGCTCCATCAATATATGATGTACCATCAGCTACCTTTGTTGAATATGTTGTAGTAATTGTATTATTACCAACTAAATGGATTATTGTTTTTTCTGAATTAACTACATATATACATGCTGTTTTAGAATTAGTCATTGTTACATTATCCAACACTAAATGAACATTCTTAGTTTCTGTATCAGGAGTGCTTATAATTAGCTGATAATCAGTAGAGCTTCCTGTAACATGATATGTACCTGCAGTATTTATTGTATAATTAGAGGTTAATGTAGATAAATCTATTTCTCCATCATATTCTGAATCAGTGATTTCCTTTGTATCACCTGATGAGAACATACTCTCATCCTTACTACCTGTTATTATTTCATTTGATACAGCACTTGATGTACTAGTTGCTGTATTAGTATCAGTAGAATTATTATTACTAACGCTACTATTAGTATTGTTACTAACACTATTATTTGAATTATTACTTAAGCTACAGCCTGTTACACTAAAGAATAGGCTTAAGACAAGTAATGCTGTAATTATTATCTTGCTTCTCTTTTTCATAAATACCTCCTATAGTACATTAGAATCTACTGCGTATGGAACAATCTGAATTTCTAAATTACCATTTAATGTTCTTAATTCATCAATTAGCTCCTTTTCTAGTGCTACATTCTTCATTCTAATCTTGAATGATAATCTAAACATAGATCCCATACCTGTAGTTTTAACGCCAACGCTCTCTGAAGAAATTAAATATTTATCAAATGTGTTTTTGAATACATCATTATAATCTAGTGATTCTGGAATAGTAATCTTTAATAGCTTTTCATTTTCCTTATTCTTATGATCATAAATAGGTAAATATGTTAAAGCATTATATAGTAATCCAAGTCCAATTAGGATTATAGCTCCATAGGCTAAATAGCCCATACCAAAGGCTACACCCGCAGCCATAGTGATAAATATAGATATTATTTCATCTGCAGACCCAGGTGCACTTCTGAATCTGATTAACGCAAATGCACCACCAATTGCTATACCAACTCCTAAATTACCATTAACAAATGATAATATAGCCCCAACAACGAATGGTAATAATGCATTTACTAAAAAGAATCTCTTAGTAGAATGTACCTTAAATGATAGTATCCAGGAATATATAAAGCCTGATACTAAGGCTACACCTGCCATTATAAAGAATTGTAAAACACTTGATATTGATTCATTTGAAAATATTGGATCAAACATAATTATCATTCCCTTCTATCTTAGTCCTAGGACCTCTTTTTTATAGGCCTCACCGTATTTTGAAAAGCTACTTATATAAATATTTCCCTTATCTAATATATTAGTTAGCCATAATGGTATAGAATCCTGTACCTTTATTTCTAATATTGCACATTCATCATCAAATAATGAAATACCCTCCATTGAGCTATCAAGCCTTAAATCATCAACCCTATATCTTGGGTTATAATCAATAGTTAATCTCAAATCACCATCAGGCTCATAATATGCTACTCTATCGTATATTATTAAGCATGATGGAACTAATCTTTCATAATAATCTCTGAAATAGGTAATCTCCTTTTCTATTTGTCCATCATCGAAATTATTATTTGTATTAGTAAAGAATTCATTAACCTCATCTACTGATGTAGTGATTCTTCTTTTATATACTATTCCATAGGCCTTTCTTTTTAATTCTAGAAATACAGGCTTACCAGGCTTATTAAGTCCATATGATCTTAATCTAACCTTTTCCTTAAATTCAGGCTTTTCTATAGATTCTCTAATAAGCCTATAATTTGGTGTATCGTAATAAAGTGATGCAATTGACGTTTTACCATATTCATCAATTTCCATATGTCCATTTAAGGCATTAACTAAATAATCAATCTGTTCCTTATTCAAAACATACTTAAGCTCATATCTTTTCATAACAGCTATTGTTTGCATATCAATCACCTCGTTCACCTATATTAAAAATAAAAAGTGCTGCCTATGCAACACTTCTTACTTCCTTCACTTTATTTAACATTTTTATTCAAATTAAATCACAAATTTTTCACATTTTTAAATCTTTTCTAATACATATTTTACCATTATTAGCATTCTATCTCAAAATCAATGCTTATATTTCCTATAGGTGATTTAATATCTAATTTACCAATATTACCCTTTCCATTTGTTTTAACATAAACACCAGAATATCCTCCCTTAAATGAAACAATACTAGGTCCTATTAAATCAATACCACCTAATACACTAATTTCAAATGGCTCATTATAATATGGTAATATATTATTATTTTGATCTAATGCACTAATTCTTATCAATGAGACATCATACATATTTTTATGAATTAATTTAGTACTTGATATTTTATATTCTAAATGTAGCTTTCTAGCCTTACTCAAATTAATAGTTTTAAATATTTTATTATTCCTTATTGCTTCAAAGGTATAAACTATTTCCTTTGAGCCCCAATTACCTATATATTTACCATATAGCTCATAGCCCTTTTGGTAATTAACATGATTAAATAGCATTAGCCTTAAATACATAAGCTTATACTTTAGTGGCATCCTATTACCGTATTTTAGGGTAGCGTATAAGACTCTTTTCATCATATCTGAGGCCTTCTTAGAATAGCCTTCCTTTTTCTCAAGCAAATCACCAACAAAATCATCAATTAATATTGGGCTATTAGGAATATTATTATATATTCTATTACTATCATCATATACCTTTATTAATTCACCATTGCGATATAAATTAATCTTATCTGCGTTAGTAAATGCATATACAGTATCTATCATACTAGCATCATAATCACCCATATTTAATTCAGATGATAAATTGAAATAATCATCCTTAGATTGTGATGAGAATATATAGCTTGAAATCTTAGGATTCCTAAACATATCTAATACTCCGTGATAGCAAATCCTATCACCACTACCAAAATCCTTATGGGTATTATAATCTGCCATGCACCATGTAAAGAATCCTGTGATTTCATCATCACCATAGAATTCATTCATACCCTTACAAATTCTTCTTACCTGCTCAAATCGTTCTATTTCCTTATCAAACATCTTCGTTGGATGCATATGTCCATTAAATTCAGATACTAAATATGGAATATTTTTACTACATATATTCTTCTTTTCTGATAATCCTCTTTCCATCTTAGGATCACAGAAATCATTATATGTATAAACATCCTCTAGCTCCTCACCATGCTGATAACACCTTACACCACCTGTAGGTCTAGTAGAATCTAGCTTATGGGCAAGCTCATTTGCTTTAGAATATAAATCATGATCATCGATAGATTCATTTATTCTAACTCCCCACATAATAATAGATGGATGGTTTCTATATTCTAATATCATACTTTTAACATTATCAAGATGACATCCTTTCCATTTCTCATCTCCTAAATGCTGCCAACCAGGTGCCTCAGTAAATACTAATAATCCTAACCTATCACACATATCAATAAAATACTTACCCTGCATATAATGTGATGTTCTTACTGCATTTACTGCTAATTCGTATTTTAGTATTTTAGCATCTAATTCCTGCATTGATTTAGGCATCGCATAACCTACATATGGGAATGACTGATGTCTATTTAATCCTAATATCTTTACCCTTTTACCATTTAGATAGAATCCATCATTTTTAAATAAAACAGTTCTTAATCCAAATGTAGTATTAAATATATCATCATTAATAATAATTCTTAAATCATATAAATTAGGATTATCGATATCCCATAGTTTAGGATTATTTATTTCAATATTAATAGATTCTAATCTTTCCTTAGGATTAATATCCTTTTCTATAATAATTTCATTATTAAATAATACCTCTAATTTATAATTAATTATTTCATTTAATTTAACATCTAAATCTATAAACCATTTTTTGTTTTTATTAATAGGCTTAACAAATACATCCTCTACATATTCTTTATTACAAATATCGATATATACATCTCTATATATACCACCATATGTCAAATAATCTATAACATTACCAAAGGGTGGTATATTTAAATCCTCATTAGAATCTACCATTACCTTTAGCTTATTATCAAAATCATATTCTATATAATCCTTAATATCTATACTAAATTTATTATATCCACAGCTATTAGTATAAATATGCTTATCATTAATATAAATATCAGATTTATGAGCTACTCCCTCAAATGTTAATATAATATGCTTATTCCTATATTCACTAGAAATATTAATATTTTTCTCATATACTGATGTCATTTGATAATCTTCCTCGTTACAATAATTATATGGTATTTCACATACAGTATGAGGTATATTAACTAAATTACCATTAAAGCTCCAGTCCATATTTAAATAAATTCTTTTTATCATATAAATCACCCATCGAATAAATTCTATATGATTATATCATATAAAAAACACTAGTTCAAACTAGTGCTTATTAATAATATGGATGCTCAACATCAATATTAAATTCATATTTATTATTGAATAGCTCATGTATTCTATTCTTAATTTCAGTATCATTAGAATTAAATGGTGTAACCATATCAAATAATACTAAATGCTTCTTACCTCTTCTTATAATTCTAATATCATGTATGCTTACATCCTTATAATTTTCATTTAAGAATTTTTCTATTTTATCCTTTATTTCAAATAATTCCTTATCTGATAAATCTATAGGATCTAAATGAATAGTTAATTCTATACCATATTCATTTTTAATATTATATTCTATCTTATCTATTACATCATGAATATATTCTAACGTATTATTCTTATCTACCTCTAAATGAATAGTCATATAGCATTTAGACTCACCATAGGTATGACACATTACATCATGGTAATTTAATATTTCCTTATGCTTCTTGATTTCAGCTATTACCTTATCTATGTATTCCTTGTTAAGCTTAGTACCAAGTAGTGGATTAGATTCCTCCTTAAGTAGGGTAACACCAGTATAGATGATAAACATAGATACTAATATACCAAGTAGACCATCTAATGAGAATGGAATACCAATACCATTTAATGATAATACATATTCAATAATTAAAGCTATTAATATTAATGATGTAGTTAATACATCATTTAAGGAATCACGATAATTAGCCTTAAGGCTAATAGATGAAATAATATTACCTATTTTATAATAGGTATATGCTTGATATATTTTAATTAATATTGATACACCTAATATTATTACGTTAATAATAAATAAATTACTTAGAAAGCTTTCCTCCTTATAGCTTACCATTTTATATATTGATGAGCCTAAAAGTACTATTCCTACAATTATTATTACAAGTGAAACTAATAGGCCTGATATATATTCCATTCTTTCATGACCAAATGGATGCTTCTCATCAGGCTTCTTTTTAGATACCTTAAAGCCTATTAGGGCAACAATACTAGTTGCCATATCACTTAGGTTATTTATAGCATCTGAAATAATGGATATACTAAATGATATAATACCTATTACTAGCTTTGAGGAGAAAACTAAAAGGTTAGATATAATACCTACAATGCTTGCTAAAACACCATGGGCTAATCTAACGTCTTTATCAGAAATATTATCATAATTTTTAATAAATATTCTTCTTAATAAATTAATCATAATTTTCACCTTTCATTTATTATACTACTTTTTAATAATAAAAAAAGCTTCCACCTGGAAGCTTGTATTGATTAGATGGTGCCGAAAATAGGAATCGAACCCACAACCTACTGATTACAAGTCAGTTGCTCTACCAATTGAGCTATTTCGGCATGGTGGAGGACAACGGGCTCGAACCGCTGACCCTCTGCTTGTAAGGCAGATGCTCTCCCAA
>JAEEGL017096725.1_pt1 | contig 11768 bp, 9 predicted proteins | sample 9134231 | NCBI WGS metagenome assembly JAEEGL01 (sample SAMN16246548, study PRJNA631951) | gut metagenome | biome: gut microbiome; feature: rumen; material: fiber-attached | host: Bos | place: Iran: Karaj | collected 2018-10
CCCGCAGGATGTACACCACCTTTTGAAAAAGTTTTCATGCCGTTTACCATTTTCTCCTATTAAGAAGTATTATTAATTTGTTTAGTTTCATAACATCATATCCTCATTTGAAGAAAAGGTAAACTGGGTAGAAGATTATTTTAGGGTGTCAGAGATAGCAGAAAGCAGTGGCGATGAAGAAGCCCAGAACCATGCCCATGAGGGATTCGGTGACAGTATGGCCGTTAACCTCCTTGACAGGCATGTAGGATATATCAAGCTTCTCCTTGAGATCGCCCCCCAGCAGGTTCAGGGTTCTGGCCTGCTGCCCAGCCGAGCGCCGTACCCCCACCGCATCCCGCACTGTAAGCAGGGCAAAGCAGAGAATGGCGATAAACAGGTTGGAACCGAAACCGTCGGTGTACCCTATGGCAAAGGCCACAGCTGTGACCAGGGCCGAGTGGCTCGAGGGCATGCCACCGGTGCTCCAGAGGAACAGATAGAGGTAGTAGCCCGGGCTGCGGTGCTTCCTGTCAAAAAGGGCTATCATCACCTTGAGGAACTGGGCCAGGAACCAGCTGGTCAATCCAGACCAGAACACGGGATTGTGGAGAAAAGAGAGTTCATACTGACCAAGCTCGGAGTTCATAACTTTTTATACATCAGAAAAGGAATTGAAACAATAAGAAAATATGATAAAATATGCATATGAATCTGGGAAAAAGATTTTTCAGACCTTTCGCCTTCGCAATATCGGTGGCCTGCATCGTGCTCTGTATGCTGGACTGCCCCAGATATGGCGAGCTTTTCTCCTATTTTACCATCCAGAGCAATTTGATGTGCCTCATCATGCTGTTCATAGGCCTTAAGAAAGAAGCACCGGCCCCATTCCGAGGACTTGCCATGGTGTGCATAACACTCACCTTCCTGGTATACCACTTCATGCTCCGACCGGCCGACTTCACCCTGGCCAACCTGGGAAATCTTAAGAATATATCCAATCTTTTTGCCCACTACCTGGTGCCGGCATGCGTCTGGACCGATTACCTCTTCTTCACAGCCAAAGGGCGCATGCGGTTGTACTATCCCACAATCTGGATCATGTATCCCCTGCTCTACCTGGCATATATCCTTCTGATCTACAAGCCTCTGGGCGGCACCTTCATTGTGGATGGAAAGGTGTGCAACGTCCCATATTTCTTTCTGGATGCCGCTGCCCTTGGAGCCGGCGGAGTGGCCCTCTGGTGCGTCATAATCGCCTCCGGTTTCCTTGTTCTATCCTACTTATATTTACTCATAGATAGACTTCTATCACATTGACCATATTTTTAATTTATAATATAATGGAAAGTTGAGAGAAGTGAAAATCACAGTGGAAAAGTCACCCGAAACCCTGCGTCAGGAGGCAGTAAATTACATCAGCATAGGAGACATGGAGAAAGCAGAAAAGAGCTTTAAGCTCCTGCGTTCCATGGATATGTCTGACGAACGGGTGAAGACCGACACCATGTATGTGGTATTCTGGCTTTCCAGAAAAACCAAGTACAGGGAAATCGAAGACCACTACAAGAGAGGGATTTTCATCCTGCGCCAGTGGAAGGTGTTCCTGGATTATATTAAAGGACGGGAACGGGATGAGAAAGTCTACTCAGCAATCAAGACCAGGATCTTCAGCCAGGCGCTGTACAGCTTCTCCAGATTTGCCAGCGAGTCCAGGATTTCGGACTCTGCCACCCTGTTTCATATCGGGGTCTGCTACAAGAATATAGGCAATTATCTGGAGGCTATACGGAACCTGGAGGCGGCAAATGCCAAGAAGAACGGCGATGCGGCTGTCCTGGCCGAGCTGGCAGATTGCTACGAAATGGTGAACGAGACCAGGATTGCCCGGATTTTCTTCAAGGAGGCCTTCTATATAGACCCCCAGAAGATTGATCTGGACGGCCTTGAGTCAAGTATGATCCAGCAGCTGGCCGACCATGTGAGGAACATGGGTTATACCGGAGCCGCCCTCAAGGAATGGATTCCGGTCTATGGGGTTCTGGAAGGTCTCTTTGCCATAAAGCGGGAGTTAAGGTCACTGGAGGTGGCTCAGCTCAAGCAGTCCATAGTGACATTGGAGACAGCACTTAACGACGAGGAGAACAACGAGCTGAATATCCCCCGGCTGATTAACCGGTACTTCTGGCTCATTGACTTCTATGACATTATCGGGAACAACAGCGGTGCAAAAGAGAACACGCTGAAGAAAATACGGGATCTGAACCCGGCTGTATATGAATTATATTCTAACTGATGGAGAGAATCGAAATGAATTCAGACATTGTTGAAAAAATAAACCATCTTCTTAACGAAGAGAAATGGACCCGGGCCGCAATAAGCAGCTACTCGGTTGAAAACTTCAAGGAACTTGATGCAATCATCGGCGAGATTTCTGATGACGAGACCAAGGCTGAGGTGCTCAAGAACTGCGATGAGCATCTTGCCCGCAACAGGAACAGCATAATCGGTCTTTATATTTCCGGAATCATCACCCTCTCAAGAAATCAGCTGGATGACTCCAGCATGATGCAGCTTGAGTCAATGTTCACCGAGGCAGGCAAATGGAACGTGGCCGAGTATCTCTGCAACAGGATGCTTGAGTTCGGCAACAACAAGGCTGCCCTCAAGGAGCTTGCAGACTGCTACGAATCAGAGGGAAAAGAGGATGAGAAGCTTGCAGTTTGGGAACGGCTGATCAAGGCAGACCAGGAAGAGACCGACATAGTCAAGACCCTTGCAGAGAAATACGAGGCAGATGGGGATATTGAGAAGGCCATCGAATACTATAAGAACGCAATCCGCCGGTATGCCCATAAGAAGCAGTTCAACAATGTGGTCGGCATCTGGAAGAAAATCATAGAGATAGATCCTGATGACATAGAGTTCTTCAACAGCTTCCTCAAAAAGGCAAGCCGGACTGTACCAGTTGAGAGACTGCCTGAGCTCATGGATACCCTTTATCTGCACTACAAGGCAAACAAGGACTGGGATAACGCAATAAGCATCCTCAAGGAGCTCATTGCCCTGGATTCCAAGCTTGGTGAGGTGAGAAAAGAGATCATTGAATGCTTCACCGCAAAATACGGCGACCTGCCCCACTTCCAGAAAGCGCTAAATGATTCCAACCTGTCCCAGAGCTGGAGACCTATCAATGATGCTATCAGCGACTTTGAGAAGCATATCGCCTTTGCCAAAGGAAACTTCGTATTCCACAGCAACTGGGGAATCGGCCAGATCGCTGAGATCAAGGACGAGAATATTGTCATCAACTTCATAAAGAAGAAAGGACACAAGATGGACAGCAAGATGGCAGTCAATGCCCTCTCCATCCTGCCTAAGAATCATATATGGGTGATCAAATGCACCCACAAGCTTCCTGAGCTCAAGAAGATGGTGAAGGAAGATGTAGCCGGAACACTCAAGACCATAATCAAGAGCTTTGACAACTGTGCAGACTTAAAGCGCATCAAGGCAGAGCTCTGCCCCGGCATCCTTTCTGCCAATGAATGGACCAGTTGGAGCACCGAGGCCAAGAAGGTGCTCAAGACCAACCCTGAATTCGGAAACCTGCCTGAGAAGGAAGATTTCTACGAGGTAAGGGTAAAGCCTATAAAATTTGAGGAGAAAATATACAACCGCTTCAAGAGCCAGGAGAAGTTCTTTGACAAATATATCACCTTCCATGATTATTGTAAGGACGGAGCTGAGGAAAATGACTCATATGCTGAGATGCTGGGCTACTTCGAGAGCTTCCTTAAGCTCAATGGAAACGCAGATGAGAAGGTTATCTGCAGCTGGCTCCTTCTGGAGAAGATCGGAAGCAAGCTGAACGAATCCTTTGCTGATATTTTCGGCCGTATTGCCGATGTGCAGGCCACATTCCGCGCCATCCCTGAAAGACAGACAGAGCTCCGCAAGGAATTCCTTGAGAAGGTTAAGACATCCATCCCTGAATGGTCAGACATCTACTGTCAGCTGTTCCCATGCTATCTCTCCTCATTCATACCAAGCAGCCTGATAGCAGATGGATACACAGACAAGGTCAAGGCTGTATTCAAGAAAATCCTGGATGATTTCAAGACATACAGAGAATCCTATGTATGGATTTGCAAGAACGGCGGAGAATACGATTTCTTCAAGGATCTCAAGCCTGCAGAGGAGAAAGTTCTCACCGACATGCTTCACCTGCTGGACATCATCAACCGGGAGATTGCAAACAAGAAGAATGCACCTGCAAACAGAAAGATCGGCAAGCAGATAGAGCAGTACCTCTTCAAGGATAATCTTCTTGAGGACTTCCTTATGAGCACTGACCAGAAGAAGGCAAAGCTGATGATATCCCTGATGGAGGGAGTGACAAACCTGAATCCGAATATTGTGCCTGACTTCAAGAAAAAGCTCAAGGCTAAATATCCTGACATTGTATTTGACTCAGAGCGGCCCATGGAGATTGTCTCCAGATCCGAGAACCTGGTCACCGAGGCTGGTATGGCAAGGAAGCAGAAGGAGCTCAAGAATATTCTCGAAGTCGAGCTTCCTAAGACTGCCAAAGAGATCGGCGAGGCAATTGCTCTTGGCGACTTGAGCGAGAACGCTGAATACAAGTTCGGAAAAGAGAAGCAGGAGATGCTCAACAATGCCGCAAAGAAGCTTAAGGAAGAGATTGACAAAGCACAGGTATTTGACAAGTCAAAGATCAACCTGAACAAGGGGTCCTTCGGTACAAAGACAACAATGCTCAACCTGGATACAGACCAGAACGTAGTCTATACTATTCTTGGACCATGGGAGTCTGATCCTGAGAAGAACATCATCTCCTACAAGGCTCCGCTGGGTATCGAGCTTCTGGATGCCGAGAAGGACGAAGAACTGCACTTCGAGATCAATGGGACCAAGTACAACCTGAAGGTTATTTCTATAGAGGCTTCTGATTTAATCTGAGGTTTTTCTGCGGCGCAGCCACAGCATGAAGAGAGCGTTAAGTCCCAGCACCTTATAAAGTGCCAGAACCATGGCGGCAAAAACTGCACAGGCTGCCATGAAGGCACCCAGGTACCTGAGGCTGAGCCCCTCATGCCACCATGCGCTGCAGAAATGCAGATATACAAGCACCGGCACCAGACCTACAGCAACTCCAGCCAATAGCGTCCACAGCGCTCTCATAATCGCAAGGATAGAAAGTTTTTTGGAATGGAGCTTGATATCGGTCAGCATGAAGCAGGTGCCCAGCGTAAAGGATATGGTGTTTGCCCATGCCAGTCCTGCCACACGCAGCGGGGTCTCCTTGAGCCAGAGGGAAAGCAGCACATCCATGGTTGCTACCAGAGCTGCAAAGATGAATGGCTTCTTATAATTGTTCACTGAATAATAATACCGCTGCACAAAGTTGAATGCGCCTGTCCCCAGAAGTCCCCAGGCGTAGCCCTTGAGCACCAGGCCTGCCATTGCAGTGTTCTCCACTGTAAAGGAGCCCCGCTGCATCCCTAACGAGATAATGTCAAAGCCCAGGAAATACATGATCACAGATGAAGGAATCAGAAGTCCCATCAACGAGATGATACCGGTGGTGAGAGTATTGTTAAGCTGTTCCAGCTGTCCAGTGGCCCCCTCCTTGCTCATCTGAGGGAACAGAACTGTGTTGATGGAGGCGGCGAAAATACCGAAAGGCAGCTGCCAGAACACCAGGGCATAGCTTATGGCAGAAGAGCTGCCTGTCTCAAGCCCGGATGCAAACCGCATGGCAATCTGCTGATTTATCGCAAAGATGCAGGAGGTGGCCAGCACCGGAAACCAGTTGACCATAATCCTGTGGAATTTCTCATTTTTAAAATCAAAGGAAAGCTTGAAATCGTATCCCAGCTTCCTGAACAGAGGGCACTGGAACAGCACCTGGAGCACACCACCGGCAAGGACGCCCACAACCATGGAGTATACACCCATATGGCTGTGCAGGCATACTATGCTGATGATGACAGCGATGGAGAACAGAATCGGGGTCAGGGCCGGTATGGTGAAATAGTTGTGCACATTGAGCACAGCCAGAAGTACTGCACTGATAGAAATAAGCAGGATATAGCTGATGAACCAGCGGAAAAGCGAAACAGCCAGCTCCTGCAGCTGCGGGTCTGCGAAGTTGAGCAGAACCTTGTTCACCAGGAAATCGGAGAAGATTATGGAGAGGACACATACAGGAACCAGCACCACAACCTGGAAGGCCATGATGTTGCGCACTATATTCCGTGTCACGGAATGAGGCTCCTTGTTTGCCAGAGAACCGGCAAGCACCGGGATGAAGGAAGAGGATAGAGCCCCCTCTGCCATCAACTTCCTCAGGTTGTTCGGGATGTTGAATACTGCATTGAGGACATCGGCCTTGCCGGAGCCTCCGAAGACAGCGCCTATAAGGACAATCTTCACAAAGCCCAGTATCCTGGAGAGCATGGTGCACATCATCACCGCTATTGTACTGAGTCCTCTGCGTCTGTTCTCGCTGCTATTCTCTCTCTCCACCTGTGTACCTGCTTAAAAAATCCTTCTTGAAGGTCTCGAAAGAGTCATCATCTATGCTCTTCTTGATATCTTCAATAAAATCATACATGAACTGGAGGTTATGTATAGTGGCCAGCATAGGGCCCATAATCTCATTGGTCTTGAACATCTGCCGCAGGAATGCCCTCGTATAATGCTGACAGGTATAACATCTGCACCCCTCCTCTATCGGGATGAACTCGGTGGCAAACCGCTCCTTCTTCATGGCCAGGAGCCCGTCGTGGGTGAACACAGCACCGTTCCGGGCAATGCGGGTGGCATATACACAGTCAAGCATATCAATGCCGTTCTCGAATGCCTCAAGTATATATTCAGGGGTTCCCACACCCATAAGGTAATGGGGCTTGCTGTCATCTATATGTTCACAGGTGTAGGCCAGGAAATGCTTGAACACAGGAGGCTCCTCTCCTACCGAGAGACCGCCTATGGCTATGCCAGGCAGGTCAAGTGAATTGATATATTCAGCGCTCTCTTTCCTCAGGTTCTCAAAGAAGTTACCCTGCACTATGCCGAAGAGGTTGCCGCACCATTCTGGGTTACTCTCACGGCAGCGCAGCCATTCATCCTTGCACCTGGATGCCCATCTATGGGTTATCTCCATAGCCTTTACAGCCGCCTTCTCTGTTATTCCAGGCTCAGTGCACTGGTCCAGAGCCATGAGTATGTCGCTCCTGAAGCCGCACTGCAGCTGGACTGCCAGCTCCGGGGAAAGCATATGGTATGAGCCGTCGATATGGGAGCGGAAATGCATCCCCTCCTCCTTTATCTTGCGGAACGGTGCCAGGGAGAATATCTGGAAGCCACCTGAATCGGTGAGGATATTGTGTGGCCAGGAGGTGAACTGATGCAGCCCTCCAGCCTGCTTTATGACCTCTATGCCGGGGCGGAGGTAAAGATGATATGTATTTCCCAGTATAAGCCTGTAGCCTATGTCAGAGACATCCTGATGCTTTATAGCCTTTACGCTGCCGTTTGTCCCCACCGGCATGAAAACCGGGGTCTCTATAGTGCCATGAGGCAGCACTATGCGGGTGCGGCGGGCTTTAGACTTAGTACTTTTCTTAAGTATTGTGAATTCCATATCTCTATATTTAAGTATCGGCATTTTTCAGCATTATTAGACTTAAAACAACGAACACGGACAGCGCTCCCCAAGCCCCCATTATAGGCGGAATATAGCCCATCTTTGCAAAGAGCATCAGCACCATCTGGAGAATATAGTAGCCTGCCGCTATCATCATACTGGAGAGAAGGCTCATGAGAAGCACATTCTTCCTGAACTTACCGGTGAAGGATATGGAGATAAGAGCCACAATAAGCGGTGTGAAGGTGAAGGAGAACCGTTTGTAGTACTCGGTCAGCGCCTCCCGGTATGGAAGTCCTGCCTTCTGAAGCGATTCAATCCAGGCCTTTGCTGTCTTCATCTCCATCTCCTCCACATTCCTGGAGATATTTCTGAAGGAATCAGGACTCTGGTCATAGGATTCATCAAGCAGAAGCCTCTGCTGGGTCATTGCATAGAGGTTTTTCTCACCGTCCCATCTGAACATGACAACGTTGTGGAACACCCAGCAGCCGTCATCCTCGCTCCATTCTGCCACAGGGGCATCAAGGCGCATAGGCCATGGTGAGCCGTCGTTCTCAGTTATAACCACATTGGAAAGTACTTTCTCTTCATCATTATAGTAGTTTGCATGATAGATCCGGTTATGGGCATGGTCTATGATTGTGACATTGGCATTGTTATAGTTCCGCTTGCTGTTCAGGAGGTCATAGGTCAGCTCCCCCTTCTCCCTGTATGTCCTTATCACCACCTTCTCCTCGAAAAAGAAGGATGAGGTGCTCAGGATGATTCCCATCAGAATGAAAGGAAAGACAAACTTGTAAAGAGAGACACCGCAGCCGAACACTGCGATAAGCTCGTTGTTGGCATAGAAGTTACCCAGGGTGTAGGCAATGGAGAACAGGACAGATATAGGAAGCGAGAAGACAACGCATTTAGGGAAATAGAGCATTGCCACATGGAGAATCTGGCTCAGAGGTACCCCGTTGTTTATATAACGCCACAGGTTGGAGAAGACATCAAGCAGTTCCAGGATAAGGACAAAGAAGAGGATGGATGAGATAAGATAGCGGAAGAAATAGCCCATGGACATCTTGTAAAGCAGTCTCATCTTCTTACAAACCTCACGACATAGAGTACAAGGGCTATGAACAGAATCACAAAGTTTGGAATCCACATAGCCATGAAGCTGTTTATGTCACTCTTTATTCCCAGTGTATGACCTGCAAACATCATGCACCAGTAGAACAGGGAGAATAAAAGGCCTATTCCAAAGCCCACAGTACGGCCGCTCCGCTTGGAGAAAAGACCTGCCGGGAAGGCAAAGAGGACAAAGCATAAGCAGGAGAGAGGCAGGGAGAACTTCTTGTAGAACTCAAGCTTGTGGATCTTGTAGTTCCGGTCATTGTTTTTCTCAAAATAGACTTCGCCATATTGACCAAGCTGGTTCCTTATATTGCTGATGAACGGCTCCTTCTCTGCAGAACCGGTGGCAAAGAACCACTCCTCCATAGCATGAGCTATGTTCGGGGCCATGAAAGAAAGACGGCTTTCCTGGTCGGCCTGGAAGGCCACATCCATCTTCTTAAGGCTCTCATATACGTCGGCGGCACTCATCTCCCGGGGTCCCAGGGTGCGCACAGAGGATGACATATTGGCAAGAAGAATATTGTATACCATTCTCTCGGCCGTGAAATAATCGTAGTCTGCCCGCTTCTTCTGGTCGCTCACATGGCTGAAGACATTGTGGAGCTCAAGGGAGATAACACCTGTGCCTGCCCCCTTGGTATCGCCCAGAAACTGGGCAGTGTTGGCTGTGATGACCCGCTGGTTTCCATCCTTATCCTTGTCCAGGATCATTATGTCATGGATAACATTGTCCTTGATATCACCTGTAACTATTACAGTATCCAGATATTCCTTTACTGAATAAGGGACCAGCTCAAGAGCCGGGTTGGAGAAGATAAGCTCACGGTACAGCTTGGTATATTTGATAGTGCCGTAAGGCATCAGATAGTCATTGATATAGAAGGAGGAGACTGAGAAGACAATTCCCAGCACAATAAGAGGATAAAAAATCTTTATATGTCGGATTCCCAGGGCCTGCATGGCCAGAATCTCGTTGTCGGATGAAAGACGGCCTACTGTCATAAGACAGGCAACAAGAGCTGCAAACGGGAAGGAAAGTGAAATCATGGAGGGCATGAAATAGACCAGCAGCATGAACACATCCTTGAAAGGCACATGCTTCTCAAGAATCTTCTCTGCCAGGAAAAGGATCTGGTTAACGAAGAAGATGAAGAAAAAGAAGCAGAAGCAGACAAAGAAAGAGAAAAGGAATTCCTTGCCTATATACCTGTAAATTCTTGAAGAAGAGCCCATTTATCTCCTACACACCTGTGGAACCAAAGCCTCCAGCGCCACGCTCTGTGACATTAAGATCATTGGAAAGTGCAAACATGCCATGGGTCACCGGTGCAATCACCATCTGGGCAATCCGGTCACCTCTGTGGATGACAAAATCCTCCTGTCCGAGGTTTATCATGATAACCTTGACCTCGCCACGGTAGTCGGAATCGATTGTACCTGGAGTGTTGACAAGGCTTATGCCATATTTAATGGCAAGGCCGGACCGGGGGCGGATCTGAGCCTCATACCCGGCAGGCAGCTGGATGGAAAGACCGGTGGGAACAAGATAACGCTGACCCGGTTTAAGCACTATGTCTTCCTTGACACATGCCTTGAGGTCTGCCCCTGCCGCCTCTGCAGAAGAATAGACAGGAAGGAATTCCTTGTCCTCTGCCTTGCAAATAACCTTTACAATTTCCATAGTCACCCATCCATTTAAAAAAGGGATATGCGAAGTCCGCATATCCCCTTGATTCATTCTATTAATCCAGAATTATTCTTCGTCCTTTTTTTCTTTGTCTTCGAATCTTCTTCTGAATCCTCTGTCTCTGTCGCGGTCTCTGTCCCGGCCAAAGCGTTCGGAACGCTCGGAGCGCTCGCGCTGCGGTTTCTCCTGCTTAGGAGGAACATAGGTAGGATCGATAGCCTCGATATAGCTCAGGTTCATACGGCCCATCCGGTCAATCTCAACCAGCTTAACTGGAACCTCATCGCCCTCATGGAGCACATCGGTCACATTCTCCACCCTGTCCTTTGAGAGCTTGGAGATATGGCACAGACCTTCCTTTCCAGGGAGGAACTCGATGAATGCACCGAAATCGGTGATTCTTCTTACTGTTCCATTATAAATCTTTCCTACTTCAGGCTTCTCTACAAAGCTTTCAACAAGCTCCTTTGCATAGAGAGCCTTCTCCAGGTTCTTTCCGTAGATTTTCACGTTACCGAAGTCATCGATGTCAACCTTGGACTCAGACTTCTCTGCGATGCTCTTGATGTTCTTTCCGCCGGAACCGATTACTGCTCCGATCTTGTCTACATCAACCTTGAGCTGCACGATCTGAGGAGCATTAGGAGATACATTCTCCCGTGGGCCGGCAAGGGTATCACACATAATACCAAGGATGTGCATTCTGCCCTCTTTTGCCTGATTCAGAGCCCGCTGCATGATCTCCTTGGAGACTCCTGCAATCTTGATATCCATCTGGAAGCCGGTGATACCATCTCTGGTTCCTGCTACCTTGAAGTCCATGTCGCCGAAGTGGTCTTCCTCGCCCATGATATCGCTCAGGATTACTGTCTTCTCGCCTTCGGTGATAAGTCCCATTGCAATACCGGCAACCGGCTTTCTCATAGGAACACCTGTGTCCAGGAGAGCCAGGGTTCCGGCACATACAGTTGCCATTGAGGAGGAACCATTGGATTCCAGGATCTCGGATACAACTCTGATAGTGTATGGGAATTCGCTCTTAGGAGGCAGCATTGCAGCCAGTGACCGCTGTGCCAGGTGTCCATGTCCGATCTCGCGCCGTCCGGTGGAGAGCTTTCCAGTCTCGCCTACGCAGAACGGAGGGAAGTTGTAGTGGAGCATGAAGTTGGAATAGCGCTTGTCGCCGTCGATATCGTCGAACATCTGCTCGTCATCCTCTGTACCAAGTGTACAGGTGGAGAGAGACTGGGTCTCGCCTCTTGTGAAGAGGGATGAGCCGTGGGTCATTGGAAGAACGCC
>JAEEGL010846823.1_pt1 | contig 11767 bp, 7 predicted proteins | sample 9134231 | NCBI WGS metagenome assembly JAEEGL01 (sample SAMN16246548, study PRJNA631951) | gut metagenome | biome: gut microbiome; feature: rumen; material: fiber-attached | host: Bos | place: Iran: Karaj | collected 2018-10
AGAGTGGATTAGTAGAACATAGGGGCCCCGACAAAACAGGTGGCTATTATGCCAAGTAGTAAGAGGAGAAATGAAGGTGTCACGACACCCGCGACCCACAGGACATAGCGGTGGGGTATAACGACACGGTCATCTATCCCGACAAGGTGCGGCTGAATTGTTATTATTATCGGCATTATTCTTTCTTTATAGACATAAAGATGATCTTTTGCACGGTGCTGGGGAAGAAGATGAGCTATGCTGGGGAGGTGATTTGAGGAAGTAAATGATGTTGTTTTTTGGAAACAAATCTGACGTAAATCTAGTTTAATAGTGGGCGGCCTGTCCTTATCGGACGGCCGTTGTTCGAAAAGAAGTGTCTATTGCCAAGTCAAAGGCTTTGCACCTCTTGGGTATTGGCGGCCCCATCTTTTTTCAAGTTATCTATATTTTTTTATCATACCTATTATCTTTTTTTCTATTTTTGCACACTAAAACTAAATCTGGTTTATGGAGCGCAAACGTATATACCTATGTCTAGCCCACATGAGTGAATCGGGGCTCGAACAGAAGTATATCCAAGAGGCTTTCGACACGAACTGGGTGGTTCCGCTGGGCCCGAATGTCAATGGCTTTGAGAAAGATCTGGAACAATTTGTCGGGGAAGACAAGCGCGTCGTAGCCCTTTCGTCAGGCACTGCCGCCGTGCATCTCTCCCTGATTGCCTGTGGCGTGCAACCTGGCGATGAGGTCATCGTCCAATCCTTCACCTTTTGTGCCTCCTCGCATCCCATCACCTACCTTGGTGCAAAACCTATCTTCATCGATTCCGAGAAAGGTTCTTGGAACATCGACCCCGAGCTGATGGAAGAAGCCATCAAAGATCGCATTGCCAAGACGGGCAAGAAGCCTAAGGCCATCGTGCCCGTAGCACTTTATGGCATGCCTTACGACATCGAACGCATCATGGCCATCGGCGAGAAATACGACATTCCTGTCATCGAAGATGCTGCCGAAGGCTTCGGTAGCCGTTGGAAAGGCCAAGTGCTGGGCACTTTTGGCGAATACGGCATCCTATCCTTCAACGGCAACAAGATGATTACCACCTCGGGCGGTGGGGCCCTCATCTGCCCTGACCAAGAGGCTTGGCAGAAAATCATGTGGCTGGCCACCCAAGCGCGTGAGTCGTATCCCTACTACCAACATGAGGCCATCGGCTACAATTATCGCTTGTCGAACGTCTGCGCAGGCATAGGTCGTGGTCAGATGACTATTGCTAACGACCACATCAACCACCACAAGCATGTGTTTGCGCTTTATAAAGAGCTGCTGAATAATGTACAAGGTATTGAAGTTCACGGGAATCCCGATGAGCGTTACGATAGCAGCTTCTGGCTGAACACGATCACCATCGACCCGAGTGTTCACATCAAAGGACAGGAGAATGCCTATAAAACCATCGTGCAAGGTGCAGTGGGTGGTGCTGGAGGCGTGGTGCATGCCTCGGAAAGCGCGCACACCGACTGCGAGCCCAATGCCAATGTGGAGGCCCTGCGTGTCATCCTCGACCAGGCTGGCATCGAGGCGCGTCCGCTGTGGAAGCCCATGCACAAGCAGCCGGTCTATAAGGATGCGCCTGCCTACGTGAATGGTGTTTCCGAAGCCTTGTTCAAAGTGGGTATGTGCCTGCCGAGTGGGCCGTATGTCACGGATGAGGATGTGCGCTACATCGTGGACTGCATCAAGGAAGCGATTGTTTGAGAAACAAATTTGTTTTTTTAAGAAACAAATCTGACATAAATCTTAAATAAATAGAATGTCTTCGCTACGCTCGACATGGCGCGAAACGACATCCGCAAGCCCGATAAGGGCAAGCCGGACAATAACAAACTAAAGAAAGACAGAGAAAAACAAATATTTGTAATAGATTTGTGTAAGATTTATTTCCAAATAACCTATAACGGATTCGACCACAGTCGGGTCCGTTTTTTTGTTTCCACAAAAATAGCCTTAGTCAATGACATGCCTGCTGAGGCCTGCAGAGGCAATCGAAAAATCACCACCTGAACGACTATCCTTCTCCCGAAACCCTCATAGCGGACGGCCACGATCCGCTATCCCTGACACGAAACGACTACAAGAAAAAACGCTTATTAAAGAGTCTCCCAATAGCGTGAGGGATGGCGGATGCCTCTCCGCCATGAGGGCAAGAAGAACGGTAGTAGTCCGTTGAAGGGTTAGTTTTGGACGACATGCCTGTTAAAGCCTGCAGAGGCAATCGAAAAATCACCACCTGAACGACTATCCTTCTCCCGAACCCCTCATAGCGGACCTCCCCCTTAAAAGGGGGTGCCCATAGGGCGGGGGATTAGGATCCGCTATCCCTGACACGAAACGACTACAAGAAAAAAAACGCTTTTTAGAGTGTCTCCCAATGGCGTGAGGGATGGCGGATGCCTCTCCGCCATGAGGGCAAGAAGAACGGTAGTAGTCCGTTGAAGGGTGAGATTGGGATGATATGGCTGCTGAGGCCTGCAGTAGCAATCAAAAAAAACACTATCTTTGCGGCAAATTAAACCAACCGCCTATGAAAACTGCGCTTATCACTGGCATCACAGGGCAGGATGGCTCCTTCCTGGCTGAGCTATTGTTGGAAAAAGGTTACGAAGTGCATGGCATCATCCGCCGCTCGTCATCGTTCAACACAGGCCGTATCGAGCATCTCTATCTCGACGAATGGGTGCGCGACATGAAAAACAAACGCCTGCTCACCCTGCATTATGGCGACATGACGGATTCCTCCTCGTTGGTGCGCATCATCCAGAAAATCCAACCCGATGAAATCTATAACCTGGCGGCCCAAAGCCACGTGAAAGTGTCGTTCGACTGTCCGGAATACACCGCCGAGGCCGATGCTGTGGGCACGCTGCGCCTCCTGGAGGCTGTACGCATCCTAGGCCTCGAAAAGAAATGCAAGATCTACCAAGCCTCCACTTCTGAACTCTTCGGAAAGGTGCAAGAGGTGCCGCAGAAGGAAACGACGCCATTCTATCCACGTTCACCCTATGGCGTGGCCAAGCAGTACGGCTTTTGGATTGTGAAGAACTACCGCGAGAGCTACGGTATGTTTGCCGTCAACGGCATCCTCTTCAACCATGAGAGCGAACGCCGAGGCGAGACCTTTGTCACACGCAAGATCACCCTTGCTGCCGCCCGCATCAAGCAAGGCTATCAGGACAAGCTCTACCTCGGTAACCTCAACGCCCTCCGCGACTGGGGCTATGCCAAGGACTATGTGGAATGCATGTGGCTCATCCTGCAGCAGGAACAGCCTGAGGACTTCGTCATCGCCACGGGTGAGTACCACACGGTGCGCGAGTTCTGCACCTTGGCTTTCAAGCATGTCGGTATCGAGCTGCGCTGGGAAGGTGAGGGCGTGAACGAAAAGGGCATCGATGTGGCCACGGGCAAGTCTTTGGTAGAGGTTGACCCGCGCTATTTCCGTCCTGCCGAGGTGGAGCAGCTGCTCGGTGACCCGACCAAAGCCAAGACGCTCCTTGGTTGGAACCCTCGCAAGACGTCCTTCGAAGACCTCATCAAGATCATGGTCGAGCATGATATGCGCTTTGTGAAGAAGCTTTATCTCAAGGCACATCTAGAAGATTGATGGGATATTCCTTCGGAATAGAAATCGTTCAAAAATGGATATAAAATCGTTCAAAAATAGTATAAAAATCAATCAAAAATTGGTGTTTGATAGTTTGAATAATGTTGATTTTCAGAAGATTTTGAAATAATAGATTTTTGTTGGATTTTTTACGAAGTAATAAATTAAAATGGATCTGCTGAAAGAACATAATAAGAAATATCAATTCTTTGTAGACATTACCGGGATAGCCATGAAAGTATACAATAAATACCATTATGGCTTACTTGAGTCTGCATATGAAGCTGCTATGAGATATCTTTTGGAGCAAGACGGATTTAAAGTTGAAAGGCAAGTGTATCTACCTATCTATTGGGATGATGTTCAACTTGACCAAACCTATCGGATGGATTTGGTCATAGACGACAATATCATTGTTGAATTGAAATCCATCAAATTCATAGGAGATGAACATAGAAAACAATTGAAAAACTATTTAAATATTACTCATATCAAGTACGGTATGCTGATAAACTTTTCTCCTGAAAGAATCTACAGCGAGTGGTACGAGCGAGATACAGACGGCACCATAGAGCGAATCAAACTCTTTTAAAAACATAGGAAAAGAAGCGCAGATTTTTGATAGATTTTAATAAGAAAGATTTTAGACGGATTTCTTACGAAGTAATACCATAAAAAATAGAATGACACAGGGTAGAAAACGAGGATTTTAGACGGATTTTATAATTGATTTTAGACGGATTTCTTACGAAGTAATACCATAAAAAGTAGAATGACACAGGGTAGAAAACGAGGATTTTAGACAGATTTTGTAATTGATTTTAGACAGATTTAACTGCGTTGAATGCAAGCATTTCTTACGAAGTAATACCATAAAAAATGAGAAAAGACAGTAAAATATACGTCGCTGGCCATCGTGGCATGGTAGGAAGCGCCATTGTGCGTGAGTTGCAGCGTCAAGGCTACAGCAACATCATCACCAGAACCCATAAAGAACTCGACCTCTGCCGGCAAGACCAAGTGGAAGTCTTCTTCGAGGCTGAAAAGCCTGAGTATGTCTTCCTTGCGGCGGCCAAAGTCGGTGGCATCGTAGCCAACCAAAACGCCCTCGCCGACTTCATGTACGACAACATGATCCTCGAGATGAACGTCATCCACTCGGCCTGGAAAAACGGCTGCAAGAAGCTGGAGTTCCTCGGCTCGTCGTGCATCTATCCCCGTATGGCACCCCAGCCGATGAAGGAATCGTGCCTGCTCACAGGCGAGTTGGAGAAAACCAACGAGGCCTATGCCTTGGCCAAAATCAGCGGACTGAAATACTGTGAATTTTTGAACCGACAGTATGGCACGGACTATATCAGCGTGATGCCGACCAACCTCTATGGTCCCAACGACAACTATCACCCTGAGCACAGCCATGTGTTGCCCGCCTTGATCCGTCGTTTCCACGAAGCCAAGGTGAATGGGCTGAAGGAAGTGACTTGCTGGGGCGATGGCAGTCCTTTGCGTGAGTTCCTCTATGTGGACGACCTGGCCAATCTCTGCGTCTTTTTGATGAACCATTATTCTGGTAATGAGACCGTGAATGCGGGCACGGGCAAGGAGCTGACCATTAAGGCTTTGACCGAATTGGTTGCCAAGGTGATTGGCTATGAGGGTGAGATCAAATGGGACACGACCCGACCTAATGGCACGCCGCGCAAGCTGCTTGATGTGAGCAAGGCCATGGCGCTTGGTTGGACATACAAGACTGAATTGGAAGACGGCATCCGAATGGCATATGATGACTTCCTGAATAACCCCATGCGCGCGGAGCGCTGAGTTGTTTCCCAATGGCGTGAGGGATGGCGGATGCCTCTCCGCCATGAGGGCAAGAAGAACGGTAGTAGTCCGTTGAAAGGTGAGTTTGGGACGACATGCCTGTTAAAGCCTGCAGTAGCAATCGAAAATACACCATAAAACGACTATCCTTCTCCCGAACCCCTCATAGCGGACGGCCACGATCCGCTATCCCTGACACGAAACGACTAAAAGAAAAAACGCTTATTAAAGTGTCTCCCAATGGCGTGAGGGATGGCGGATGCCTCTCCGCCATGAGGGCAAGAAGAACGGTAGTAGTCCTTTGAGGGGTTAGATTGGGATGATATGCCTGCTGAGGCCTGCAGTAACAATCGAAAATACACCATAAAACGACAATCCTTCTCCCGAACCCCTCATAGCGGACGGTCACGATCCGCTATCCCTGACACGAAACGACTACAAGAAAAAAAACGCTTTTTAGAGTGTCTCCCAATGGCGTGAAGGATGGCGGATGCCTCTCCGCCATGAGGGCAAGGAGTGCGGTAGTGGTCCGTTGAAGGGTGAGTTTGGGACGACATGCCTGTTAAAGCCTGCAGAGGCAATCGAAAAATCACCACCTGAACGACTATCCTTTTCCCGAACCCCTCATAGCGGACGGCCACGATCCGCTATCCCTGACACGAAACGACTACAAGAAAAAAACGCTTTTAGGGTGTCTCCCAACAGCGTGAGGGATGGCGGATGCCTCTCCGCCATGAGGGCAAGAAGAACGGTAGTAGTCCGTTGAAGGGTGAGTTTGGGATGGCATACATGCTGAGGCCTGCTTAAATGTTATAATAACTTTTGTATCAACTAGTTACAAAAGAACATTCGTTATTTTCACCAAAAAGACGTTCAATTCAAAAAATTATCGTACCTTTGAACCGCGAATACCGTCTTGTGTCCGCAAGCCATTAGTATGAATTAAAGCTATTAATGCCATGCATATTTACAAAGAAAACAAACGTAAGTTTTTGAAGACAAACCTGTTTCTCTTTGCCCTATTGCTGATGTTGTCATCCTGCGATATGTCGAAGAGGATCACCTATTTCCAGGATATCCAAGACCAACGGACCACCTACATCAACGAGCAACCTACTCCAGAGATTCGTTTGCGGCCAGAGGACAAGATTTCCATCATTGTCAACACCAAGGTGCCTGAATTGACAGCACTTTTTAATTTGCCCTATACATCTCGAGTTTTGGGTTCAACAAATGAAAACCCCAGTTCAAATTCTCAAGGTACTTCTGGTTATATTATCAAGGCGGATGGTAGCATTGATTTCCCGGTATTAGGTACGGTGCAGGCTGCCGGCAAGACCCGTGATGAATTGGGGGCACACATCAAGTCGGAACTCATCAACCGCAATTTAGTTACTGACCCTGTGGTGACCGTGGAGTTTGTCAACCTTAAGTTTTCGGTGATGGGTGAGGTGAGGTCTCCGGGTTCCTACCCGATTACGCGTGACCATATCACCCTGTTGGATGCCTTGTCGATGGCAGGCGACTTGACCATCGACGGCAAGCGTGACAATGTGATGGTGCTTCGCCCAAATGCCTCGGGCAAAATCACCGCTTACACTGTCGACATGCTTTCGTTCAATGATGTGGAACATTCCCCCGCCTATTACATCCATCAAAACGATTATATCTACGTTGAGCCCAATAAAAAGCGTGCCAACCAGTCGACCGTCAATGCCAATACGGTGCAATCCGCCTCTTTCTGGATCTCTGTGATCTCGTTGCTCGCCTCTTTGGCCACCACCATATCGGTGTTATCCTTAAGGAATTGACATTAGGTTTATTTCTGAAGTCCCGAAGTCCCGAAGTCAAAAAAATTACAGTTTAATTCTGAACAATTACTTAATAATCAATCATGCAAAACGAAACAATTGTAGTAAATCAGGATGAGTCAAAAGAAGAAAAACCTTTCGATTGGAAGGCCATTATATATCTTTGCCTGTCACATTGGTATTGGTTCCTAATCTCTGTGGTGTTGGCGTTAGGTTTGGCGACCTACTATCTCCATAAGACCATTCCTGTCTATACCCGTACCGCCAAATTGCTGGTGAAATCGGATAAGGAAGGGTATGATGTCGTGGATTTTTCGGAAGTGGGTATCATGAACGGGAGTTCGAAAATTTTCAACGAACTGATTACCTTCAGCTCCCTTGACAACGTTGAAGAAGCGGTACGTCTGCTGCATTTGGATATGAACTATACGAGAGAAGGTCGTCTTCGCCCCATTTTGCTTTACGACAAGAGCCTTCCTGCGACCGTGGATTTGTTGGGCGACTTTGACAACGTTTGGGCAGAGTTCGATATGAAAATCTCTGACAAAGGCAAAGGCGTGAGACTTTCGGATTTTGTGTATAACGGTATAGAAGTGTCGGGCGAGGTTTTGGCCAAATTTGGCGATACCATCAATACGCCTATTGGCTTGATGTGTGTACATCCCACAGATTACTTGGAAAGTGAAGAGGGGGTTGTGAAAAACTATGATGTCATCCATGTGAGTCATTCCGGTATCAAAAATGCGGCCAAAAGCTATGCCGGTAAGCTGAGTGTTTCTTTGGCGGATAAAAATGCGGAGATTATGAACATTTCCGTTAGCGACATCTCTCCAAAAAGAGCCGATGATTTCATCAATATGCTTATCGCAGTCTACAACAACAACTGGTTGAAAGACAAGAACCAAGTCATGGTAAGCACTTCCATGTTTATCGACGACCGTCTGGAATTGATAGAAAAGGAATTGGGCAATGTGGATAGCGATATTTCTTCCTACAAGAGTGAGAACCTGTTGCCCGATGTCGAAGCGGCATCAAGGATGTATTTGTCGCAAACATCCGAGACAAGCAAACACATTTTGGAAATCAACAACCAGATTTCCATTACCAACTATATCCGGAAGATGTTGAGCAATGAGGCCTTGAAGGATCAGTTGCTGCCGGTGAATTCGGGGGTCAACAGCATCAATATTGAGAGCCAGATCAACGCCTACAACACAATGATGCTCCGCCGCAACAGCTTGGTAGCCAATAGTAGTGAGGAAAACCCCTTGGTGCTCGACTTGGATGAAAACCTTGCGGACATGCGTCAGGCCATCATCGCCAGTATCGACAACCAATTGGTGACGCTCAATAACCAATTGGCCAGCTTGCAGGGCACGGAGCGCGAAATCAACCAGCGTCTTGCCGCCAACCCCAGCCAAGCCAAATACCTGCTTTCGGTGGAACGTCAGCAGAAGGTAAAAGAGGCCCTGTATCTCTATCTCCTCCAGAAACGTGAGGAGAACCAATTGACGCAGGCATTCACTGCCTACAATACAAGAGTCGTTGAACAGCCCCATGGTTCATCCGCTCCTTCCAGACCCAATAGATCTAGGGTTAGGTTGATTGCTTTGGTTCTTGGTTTGGCCATTCCGGCGCTTATCCTTTTCCTGAGGGAACAATTGAATACGACAGTTCGTGGTCGTAAGGATTTGGAGGATCTTACCTTGCCGTTTGTGGGCGAAATACCTTTGGCTTATAGTTTGTCAGACCAAAAGAAAAAGAAGAAAGAAGCTAAAAAGAAGCGTGAAGAACAGAAAGATTTGCAGGTTAAGGAAGGCTTTGCAGATGGCGTGGTAGTGAAAAAAGGCAGCCGTAATGTCATCAATGAGGCTTTCCGTGTGTTCCGCACCAACTTGGAGTTTATGAGCAAGGACAAAGATTCCAACGTCTTTATGTTCACCTCTTTCAATCCTGGTTCGGGCAAATCCTTCATTTGCATCAACTCCGCCATTGCCCTTGCCATCAAGGAGAAAAAGGTGTTGGTGATAGATGGTGACTTGCGTCATGCCTCCCTGTCGGCCTATATCTTCTCACCGAAGAAAGGTATCGCCAATTACCTTGCCCGTCAGGAGGAGGACATCAACCAGCTTGTTCTGCCAAGTCAAGACTATCCCACTTTGAGTTACTTGCCTGTGGGTACCATTCCACCCAACCCGACAGAGTTGCTTGAAGACAGCCGTTTCGGAGCGTTGATAGAGCGTTTCAGAAAAGAATACGACTATGTGTTGATCGACTGTCCGCCCGTCGACATTGTGGCCGACCCGCAAATCATCAACAACTATGTTGACCGCACCATCTTTGTGGTTCGTGCCGGCTTGATGGAACGTAGTTTGGTTCCCGAGTTGGAGAACCTTTATACACAGCATAAATTCAAGAACATGTGTCTGGTTCTCAATGGCGCTTCGGGCAATGACGGACGCTATGGCTACCGTTATGGCTATGGTTACAGGTACGGCTATAAGTATGGCGGTAAATATGGCTACCATTCCGAAGGCAAAAGCGGGTATTATCATGAAGATGATGAATAATTAGTGAGAAACGCTTATGTTGTTCCCTAAGATTTCCTCCCTGCTCAACAATTTCACCGACCACCATTCCCACATATTGCCTGGTGTGGATGATGGCGTGAAGAAGATGGAAGTGTCGCTGAAAGTGTTGGAGCGTTACGAGCAGTTGGGCATTGCAGAAGTGTGGTGCACCCCTCACATTATGGAAGATATTCCCAATACGACCGCAGGGCTTCAAGCCCGTTTTGCCGAGCTTTGCGAGGCCTATCAAGGTCCCATCAAGCTGCATCTTGCGGCAGAGTATATGATGGATGCGCTCTTTGAGGAGCGGTTGAGTCAAGGCGACTTGCTGTCTTTGGGAGACGAGGGCAACCAACTCTTGGTGGAGACCTCCTATTTCACGCCTCCCATGGACATGGACTCGATTCTGCTTCGCATCAAGCAGAAGGGGTATTATCCCGTGTTGGCGCATCCCGAACGCTATGTTTACATGGGTCATGAACGTTATACGGATTTGAAAAACAAAGATATACGTTTCCAATTGAACCTCTCTTCTTTGGCTGGTGCCTATGGCTCCGAAGCCAAAGATAAGGCGCATTGGATTCTCAAGAAAAACTATTACAACTTGGCAGGCTCCGACCTCCATTCCTCTCGCAATATGGAGTATTGGTCGACGCGTGCCCCTCGAGCTTTGAAAAAACTACTTCAAACATAAAGCTAAGGTCCCTGAGCCCCGAGGCCCCTGAGCCTGTCGAAGGGCCGACCCACTAAACCGGCGTTTAGCTACGCTGAATCTTCGATTTCGACAGGCTCAACGACCTTGGCCCGTTAAGGTCCCTGAGCTTGTCGAAGGGCCGACAGAACAAAAAGAGTTTAATTATCAAACATATAGAATATCAATTAAAACCAACAACATGGAAGAAAAAAAGAGACTCTTTGAAGAATTTCCACCCGTGACGACCGAAGAATGGGAAGCCGTCATCGAAAAGGACCTCAAAGGGGCAGATTACAACAAGAAACTGGTTTGGCGCACGGCCGAAGGCTTCAACGTGAGGCCTTACTACCGCGCCGAGAACCTGGCCGACATCCCTTGGACAGGCCAGAACCCCAACGAGTTCCCTTACGTTCGTGGCAACAAAGCCGAAGGCAACGAATGGCTGGTCCGTCAGGACATTACCGTGAAGGATGTGCATGAGGCCAACAAGATTGCCCTCAACGCCATCAGTCGTGGGGCCAACAGCATCGGCTTCAAGTTAGAGTATGACAAGCTTTACGACACCATCGCCATCTCGACGCTGCTCAACGGCATCGACCAGAAGGCCGTGGAGATCAACTTCTACAACAACAAGTACCACTTGCCGTTGTTGGAAATGCTGTCGAAGATTCCGGACATCAAGGGTTCACTCAACTATGACCCGCTGACGCGTTATCTGCGTCGCGGCGTGTGGTACGTGACCGAAAGCACCGACATGGAATTAGGTTACATCGTGGTGAAAGCCGAGATGCCTGGTTTCCATACCATCGGCGTCAACGGCCACGTGTTTACCAACGCCGGTGCCACCATCGTGCAGGAAATGGCCTTCAGCCTCGCCGTGGGTGCCGAATACCTCGACAAACTCACCGAGAAAGGCTTGACCATCGACGAGATCGCACCCAAGATGCGCTTCAACCTCGCCATTGGTCAGAACTACTTCATGGAGATGGCCAAGTTGAGAGCGTATCGTCTGCTGTGGGCGAATATCGTGAAAGCTTACGGCAGCAAGGAAGAGAACGCCAAGATGCACATTCACGCTACCAACGCCGAGTTGGGCATGAGCCTCTACGATGCGTATGTCAACATGCTGCGTACCACCACGGGTACGATGTCAGCTGTCCTCGGTGGCGTCGACTCGTTCACGGTGATGCCGTTCGACACGCCGTTTGAGATCCCCACCGACTTC
>JAEEGL011675540.1_pt1 | contig 11767 bp, 9 predicted proteins | sample 9134231 | NCBI WGS metagenome assembly JAEEGL01 (sample SAMN16246548, study PRJNA631951) | gut metagenome | biome: gut microbiome; feature: rumen; material: fiber-attached | host: Bos | place: Iran: Karaj | collected 2018-10
AAGTGTACGCGCGAGATGGTGCTCAACGGCAACACGGTGAAGGTGGGCAACCTGGCTATCTTCAAGGCCACCGTGGAGTCGAACGGTCTGGAGGTGCTCTACGATGCTCAGAGCGACAAGGTGGCTTCGGCTACGATGGGCACGCTGAAGGAGGGCGAGAAGACCGGCGCTGCCGTAAAGGCCATCAAGCTGCTGGCTCAGTCGACTGGCGACTTCACCCGCGACGAGCTGAAGAAGGACGTCAAGCTGAGCTGGACGGACAAGACCAAGGCGGAGATAGCAGCCGCCAAGGGCGAGGGTGGAGCCGCAGCCAACACCGGCAACACGAGCAACACGAGCAACACGGGCTCTAACACCGGAGGCACGGGCTCTAACACGGGTGGTGGCTCGACGGGTGACAACACGAGCGGTGGCACCCAGGGTGGTGACGACTACCATGACCCGGACGGTGGCACCAACTCGGACGAGTAGAAGCAAGAGGGGGCTGGCAGACAATGAGGGCTGCCGGTCCTCTCTTTTTTTGTCCGCGGACTTGGCGATAGGAAAAAGGGGCTATGATGGTGAATAATTGCAATATTTTAACCGAAAATCCGCTTTTTCGTTGGTGTTTTTAATAAAAAGGTGTACCTTTGCACGCTAAATCAGACAAATACAAAAATGTAACTATATGAAACATCCATTGCGCAGTGCAGTATGCACAGAAGGTAGAAGAATGGCCGGAGCCCGTGCCTTGTGGGTGGCTACAGGTATGAAACATGAGCAGTTTGGCAAACCTATTATTGCCATTGTCAACTCGTTTACCCAGTTCGTTCCTGGTCATACCCACTTGCATGAGATTGGGCAGATTGTACGTGAGGAAATCGAGAAGATGGGCTGCTATGCTGCCGAGTTCAATACCATAGCTATTGACGATGGTATTGCCATGGGCCACGACGGCATGCTCTACTCACTGCCTTCGCGTGACATCATTGCCGACTCGGTAGAGTATATGGTCAATGCCCATAAGGCCGATGCCATGATTTGCATCTCTAATTGTGATAAGGTGACTCCTGGTATGCTGATGGCCTCGATGCGTCTGAACATCCCTACAGTCTTCTGCTCCGGAGGCCCCATGGAGGCAGGTCGCTGGCGTGGGGAGAATGCAGACCTGATTACGGCCATGGTAAAGGGTGCTGACCCTTCTGTCACGGATGAGGAGATGAAGGAAATCGAGCGTTGTTCGTGTCCTGGCTGTGGTTCTTGCTCGGGCATGTTTACAGCCAACAGCATGAACTCGCTGACAGAGGCTATCGGACTCTCTCTTCCCGGCAACGGTACCATCCTGGCCAGCCATGCCGAGCGCATAGAGCTCTTCAAAAGGGCTGCCCGTCAGATAGTGAAGAATGCGTTGGCCTACTATGAGGATGGCGATGAGCGTGTCTTGCCGCGCTCGATAGCCACCCGTCAGGCTTTCCTTAACGCCATGTCGCTCGATATTGCCATGGGTGGCTCCACCAACACGGTGCTCCACTTGCTGGCGGTGGCCCAGGAGGCTGGTGTCGACTTCACTATGAAGGACATCGATGCCCTGAGCCGTCGTGTGCCATGCTTGTGCAAGCTGGCCCCCAACACGCAGAAGTACAGCGTGCAGGAGTGCAACCGTGCCGGTGGCATCTTCGGCATCCTTATCGAGCTGAACAAGGCCGGACTCATCGACGATAGTGTGTGGCGAGTTGACGGTGCTTCGCTTGGTGAAATGTTGAGAGAGCACACCGTGTGCTATCAAGGGGAAACAAAGAAATACACAAAGGAAGAGATAGAACAGTTCGATACCGAGGAGCGTATATACTATGTCGCCCCCGGTGGTCGTTTCACGACTAAGATGGGGTCGCAGAACGAGTACTACGACAGCATTGACAAAGACCGCGAGAACGGCTGTATACGAGATGTTGAACATGCCTATACCAAGGACGGCGGACTGGCTGTTCTCTTTGGCAACATTGCCCAGGACGGTTGTGTGGTGAAGACCGCCGGTGTTGACGAGGAACTGTGGCACTTCGAGGGTCCTGCCGTATGCTTCGACTCCCAGGAGGATGCCTGCGAAGGAATACTTGGCGGACAGGTCAAGAAGGGCGACTGCGTGGTGATTACCCACGAGGGACCGAAGGGTGGCCCTGGCATGCAGGAGATGCTCTATCCTACATCATATATTAAGAGTATGCACATGGGTAAGGAGTGTGCTTTGATTACCGACGGCCGTTTCTCTGGCGGTACTTCAGGACTGAGCATCGGACACATCTCGCCTGAGGCAGCTGCAGGCGGTAACATCGGAAAAATCAAGGATGGTGACATCATCGTCATTGACATACCCAGCCGTCAGATCAATGTGAAACTCTCCGACGAGGAGTTGGCAGCGCGTCCGCAGCAACCACTGAAGCGCAACCGTCAGGTGAGCAAGGCGCTGAGAGCTTACGCCCAAAGTGTCAGTTCGGCTGATAAAGGAGGCGTGAGAATCATAGACTAGAAAAAAAGGAGCAGAATCAAGAGGAGATTATGAAAGATAAAATTACAGGTTCCAAGGCGTTGATGCAGGCATTGCAGGCTGAAGGGGTGAAGACCATCTTCGGTTATCCCGGTGGCAGCATCATGCCGACTTATGATGCGCTGTTCGACTATACACGAGGCGAGAAGAAGTGTTTTGACCATATCTTGGTGCGCCACGAGCAGGCAGCAGTCCATGCTGCCGAGGGTTATGCCCGCGTCAGTGGCGATGTAGGTGTGGCCCTGGTGACAAGCGGACCGGGTGCAACAAACACGCTGACAGGTGTGGCAGACGCCATGCTGGACTCAACCCCCATCGTGGTCATTGCCGGTCAGGTGGCTATCGGCGCCCTTGGTACCGATGCCTTCCAGGAGGTAGACCTTGTAGGTTTGGCACAGCCTATTTCCAAGTGGTCGTACCAGATTCGCCATGCTGAAGACATAGCATGGGCTGTAAGCCGTGCTTTCTATATTGCGCGCAGTGGCCGCCCGGGACCTGTAGTGCTCGACTTCCCCCGCAATGCACAGGTGGAGGAGATAGACTGGGAGCCCAGGAAGGTCGACTTTGTACGTTCCTATGTGGCAGACCCCGAGCTGGAGGAAGAGGATGTCCGCAAGGCCGCAGAACTGATCAATCATGCCAAGCGCCCGCTCGCCTTGGTGGGGCAGGGTGTAGAACTGGGCAATGCTCAGGAGGAACTGAAGGCATTTCTTGAGAAAGCCGATATTCCTGCAGGACGTACCATGCTCGGGCTTTCGGCGCTCCCCTCCGACCATCCGCTGAATGTGGGTATGCTGGGCATGCACGGCAACTATGCCGTCAATCTGAAGGAACAGGAGTGCGATGTGCTCATAGCCATCGGCATGCGTTTCAGCGACCGTGTGACGGGCAATACCAAGACCTATGCCAAGCAGGCCAAGATTATCCATCTGGATATAGACCATAGCGAGATAGACAAAAATGTGAAGACCGATGTTGCCGTAGTTGCCGACTGTAAGACGTCGCTTCCAGCCATCACGGCTCTGCTGAATAAGAACAGCCATGCAGAGTGGCGTGCGTCGTTCAAGGCATTGGATGAGAAGGAACGCGAGAAAGTCATCGAACCCGCCATCCATCCCCAGGCAGGTCCGCTACTGATGGGCGAGGTGGTGAATGCCGTTGCCGAGCAGGCTCCCCAAGGGACTGTACTCGTGACGGATGTAGGTCAGAACCAGCTGTTTGCCACCCGCTATTTCAAATATCCGCAGAAGCGCAGCATCTGTACCAGCGGCGGACTGGGCACGATGGGCTACGGTATGCCTGCAGCCATTGGTGCCACCTTCGCTACCGACCGGACGGTGGTATGCTTTATGGGTGACGGTGGCTTCCAGATGAACATCCAGGAACTGGGCACCATCATGGAGCAGAAGGCGCCTGTCAAGATGATACTGCTCAACAACAACTACCTGGGCAATGTGCGCCAGTGGCAAGACATGTTCTGGAGACGTCGTAAGTCGTTTACCAAGATGCTGAACCCCTGCTACGAGCTGATAGCCCAAGGTTATGGCATAGGCTATGAGGCCGTTACCGACCGCCGGTGTCTTGCTGCTGCCATCGACAAGATGCTGACTACCGAAGGTCCGTACATCCTGGAGTGCGCTATTATGGAGGAAGACAATGTGCTGCCGATGACGCCACCGGGAATGAATGTTAACGATATGATGCTGGAGGTGTAAGATATGGAAGAGAATAAGAAACTATATACATTGCTGGTTTACTCCGAGAATATTGCGGGTATCCTGAATCAGGTGACGGCCGTTTTCACCCGTCGTCAGGTGAACATCGAGAGTCTGAACGTGTCAGCTTCGAGTATAGAGGGCGTGCATAAGTACACCATCACCGCTTGGAGCGATGAAGACCAGATAGTGAAGATTACCAAGCAGATAGAGAAGAAAGTGGATGTGATCAAGGCCAACTACTTCACCGACGACCAGTTGTTTATCCGAGAGTCAGGACTGTATAAACTGCAGACCGACCTGGTGATGCAGAATCCGGACATCTCTCGTATTATCCGCCGCCACGATGCTATCATTACCGAGGTGAATCCCACCTACATCATCGTGATGAAGAATGGTCGTACGGAGGATATCATCTCGCTCTATCGCGCCTTGGACGAGTTCGGCTGTGTGTTGCAGTACACCCGCTCCGGGCGCATTGCCGTCACACGCGGAACACAAGAGAAGGTCAGCCAATTCTTACAAGAAAGGGAACAACAGCATGGATAAGACAGGATGCTACGAGTTTATGGCCGAGCCGTTCCACTGCGACTTCAGCGGTCGGCTTTTCATGGGCCATCTTGGCAACCACATGTTGAACGCTGCAGACTTCCATTCTTCAGCCCGTGGCTTCGGCATGAAGTATCTCATGACGATTCAGCGCTCATGGGTGTTGTCGCGTCTGGCTATAGAGATGGAGGAGATGCCCAGACAGTATACCAGGTTCAATGTTGAAACCTGGGTGGAGTCTGCCATGCGCTATTTCACTTCACGAAATTTCCGTGTTGTCGACGGTGAAGGCAAAGTCTATGGATACGGACGCTCCATTTGGGCCATGATAGACACCGAGAGCCGTCAGCCTACTGACATCTATGCCATAGACAACGGAGCCATCGAACAGTGGATAGTCAAGGACAAAGAGTGTCCTATAGACAAAGGAGGTCGCGTCAAGATGAGTGACAAGGCGGAACTGGTGCGTACTATAGATACCTATTATAATGACGTGGATATCAATGGGCATGTCAATTCGGTCAAGTATATCGAGCACATCCTCGACCTGTGGCCTATGGACTGGTATCGCGAGCATGCCATCAAGCGCTTTGAAATTGCATACGTTGCCGAAGCACATGCAGGTGAGCAACTGTCATTTTACATGGAACAGGAGGGCGAAGATCTCGTCTATAATGTCCGTATTGTCCGCACAGACGGTACAGAGTGCTGTCGTTCAAAAGTATCCTTTATCGCAGCACGATGATGAACGTAACAGTCTCTCCTGAAATAGCCTCTGTCTGCCCTGATTTCGTCGGGGCTTGTCTTGATGCGCAGGTGCAGAACAGTCCTTATTCTGAAGCCTTGTGGGAAGAGATACACCAGTTGGAGAATCACTTTCGTGACACGCTGACAACGGAGAGTCTTAAAGAGATATCGTCCATCGCTGCCACGCGCCGTGTCTATAAGGCTTGTGGCAAGGACCCCTCACGCTATCGTCCGGCATCAGAAGCCCTTATCCGAAGGATGTTGCAAGGCAAAGAGTTGTATCAGATAGACACGCTGGTAGACCTGATTAATCTGGCTTCCATCCGCTATGGCTATAGCATCGGGGGCTTCGATGCGTCCAAGTTTGTTGGCGACACATTGACGTTGGGTATTGGCCGAGAAGGCGAACCTTACGAGGGCATTGGCCGAGGCATGATTAATATTCATGGGCTGCCTGTCTACCGTGACCAGCAGGGTGGAGTGGGAACCCCTACCAGCGACAATGAGCGTACAAAGATAGAACTGAAGACCACCCATCTTGTCGTTCTCATCAATGGCTACGATGGAAATCGCCAGCGTGTCAGCGACAATGCCCGCTTCATACAGACACTCCTGCAGAAGTATTGCAACAGCGACGGAGGCTCCTTCTTTATGTATTAGAACTGGCTTTTTGATGCTTTAAGAAAGAAAAAACTTGCAAATTGTTTGGTCGTTTCACGAATAATGTGTAATTTTGCAGCCGAAAAAGAAATTTGAGCAACGAAATGAAGAATTTCAATCTGATTAGCAACCTGATTATTATTCGACTGCGCAGTGTAGCCGGAAGTGATGAGGTATGTATTAATTAAGGTATAAGACGAACAAGAACAATGATACGAGCCTTTCTCACTTCCGAGTGTGAAAGGCTTTTTTCGTAATAGAGATATAGAAATGGATATATTAACACATTAACATATAACTAAGATGAGCGACAGATTGTTTATTTTTGACACAACCCTGCGCGATGGTGAACAGGTGCCGGGCTGCCAGTTGAACACCATTGAGAAAATTCAGGTAGCAAAAGCCCTGGAGCAGCTCGGCGTGGATGTCATTGAGGCTGGCTTCCCCGTGTCAAGTCCGGGTGATTTCCATTCGGTCATTGAGATTTCGAAGGCTGTCACATGGCCAACTGTTTGTGCATTGACGCGTGCTGTGGAGCACGACATCGATGTGGCTGCCGAAGCGCTGCAGTATGCTAAGCGTAAGCGTATTCACACGGGCATTGGTACGTCTGACGAGCACATTCAGTACAAGTTCAACTCCAATCGCGAAGAGATTATCGAGCGTGCTGTACGGGCAACGAAGTATGCCAAAAAGTATGTGGAGGACGTAGAGTTCTATTGCGAGGATGCCGGACGTACAGACAATGAGTATCTGGCCCGTGTGGTGGAAGCTGTCATCAAGGCTGGGGCTACGGTGGTCAACATCCCTGATACGACAGGCTACTGCCTGCCTCAGGAGTACTTCGAGAAAATCAAGTATCTGAAGGAACACGTAGACGGAATAGAAAAAGCAGTCATTTCCACCCACTGCCACAATGACTTAGGTATGGCGACTGCCAACACCTTCAATGGTGTGATGGCTGGCGCACGTCAGGTGGAGGTTACTATCAACGGCATTGGCGAGCGGGCTGGCAACACGTCACTGGAGGAAATTGCCATGATTTTGAAGTGCCACAGAGGACTCGGAATAGATACCAACATCAATACAACGAAGATTTATCCCACCAGCCGCATGGTGTCCAGTTTGATGAACATGCCCGTGCAGCCCAACAAGGCTGTGGTTGGTCGCAACGCCTTTGCCCACTCGTCAGGCATTCATCAGGACGGCGTGCTCAAGAATGTGCATACGTACGAGATTATGGACCCCAAGGATGTAGGCATAGACGATAGCTCCATTGTACTGACGGCACGCTCAGGTCGTGCAGCCCTGAAGTATAGGCTCAATGTCAATGGTGTGGAACTGTCAGAGGAGAAACTGGATAAGGTGTATGAGAAGTTCCTGCAGTTGGCTGACCAGAAGAAGGAGGTGAACGATGCCGACGTGCTGATGCTGGCTGGTGCCGATACTGCCGAGGCTCACGCCGTGAAACTGGACTTCCTGCAGGTGACAACCGGTAAGGGGGTTAAGAGTGTAGCCTCTATCGGGTTGGACATCTCGAACCAGAAATTCGAGGCTGCTGCCTCGGGTAATGGTCCTGTGGACGCTGCCATCAAGGCACTGAAGAAGATTATCTCGAAACAAATGACGCTGAAGGAATTTACTATTCAGGCCATTTCCAAGGGTTCTGACGATGTGGGTAAAGTACACATGCAGGTGGAGTACAACGGCTCACTCTATTATGGCTTCGGTGCCAATACGGACATCGTCACAGCTTCCGTTGAAGCATATATCGATTGTATTAACAAATTCAAGAAATAAGGCATGAATACGCTATTTGACAAAATCTGGGACAAACATGTCGTTCAGGTGGTGGATGACGGACCTACACAATTGTATATAGACCGTTTGTATTGTCATGAGGTAACTTCGCCTCAGGCTTTTGAGGGAATGCGCCAGCGCGGGCTGAAATGTTTCCGCCCTGACCACATCTACTGTATGCCCGACCATAATACACCTACGCACGATCAGGACAAACCCATAGAGGACCCGGTATCTGCCACACAAGTGGCAACGTTAGAGCAGAATGCCCATGAATTCGGTTTGACCCATTACGGCATGATGTCCAAGGATAATGGAATCATCCACGTCGTGGGGCCTGAAAAGGGACTTTCCCTGCCTGGTATGACCATTGTCTGTGGTGACTCACACACTTCGACTCACGGAGCGATGGGGGCTGTGGCTTTCGGCATCGGGACTTCGGAAGTGGAGATGGTGATGGCCTCGCAGTGCATTCTGCAACAAAAACCCAAGTCGATGCGCATCAGCATAAACGGTCAGTTGCAGAAGGGTGTGACAGCCAAGGACGTGGCACTCTACCTGATGAGCCAACTGACTACCAGCGGGGCTACAGGCTACTTTGTGGAGTATAGCGGAGACGTGGTACGAGCTCTTTCGATGGAAGGTCGTCTGACGCTGTGCAATCTCTCGATAGAGATGGGTGCTCGTGGTGGATTCATCGCTCCTGATGAAACTACCTTTGAGTATCTGAAGGGCAGGGAGTACGCCCCGAAGGGTGCCGACTGGGACAAGGCCGTAGCCTACTGGCGTACGCTACAGAGCGGCCCCGATGCCGTGTTTGACAAAGAACTGGTTTTCGATGCCAAGGACATAGAACCGCGTGTTACCTATGGCACCAATCCTGGTATGGGTATTGGCATCAGCGAAACCATTCCAGCTGAAGGTGGGGTTGGTTTCCAGAAAGCTCTTGACTATATGGGTTTCAAAGCCGGAGAGCACTTGTTGGGCAAGAAGATTGACTACGTGTTCCTGGGTGCCTGTACCAATGGGCGTATTGAGGACTTCCGCGCCTTTGCGTCTATTGTCAAGGGGCGCCGGAAAGCAGCGGATGTGGTGGCATGGCTGGTACCTGGTTCGTGGGCTGTTGACCGTCAGATTCGCGAGGAAGGATTGGACAAAGTGCTTGTTGAGGCAGGTTTCCAGATTCGCCAGCCCGGTTGCTCGGCCTGCCTGGCCATGAATGACGACAAGGTGCCTGCTGGCAAATATGCCGTCTCAACGAGCAATCGTAACTTTGAGGGGCGTCAGGGCCCGGGTTCGCGCACCATATTGGCATCGCCACTTGTGGCTGCTGCTGCCGCTGTAACAGGAGTAATAACCGATCCAAGAACACTATTATGAAACAGAAATTCAATATCATTACATCGACTTGCGTCCCCCTGCCGTTGGAGAACGTAGATACAGACCAAATCATACCTGCCCGATTCCTCAAGGCTACGACACGCGAGGAGAGTTTCTTCGGTGACAATCTGTTTCGTGACTGGCGTTACAATGCAGACGGAACACCCAACAAGGACTTCGTGCTTAATGATCCTGCTTACTCGGGATGCATCCTCGTGGCAGGCAAGAACTTCGGCTCGGGCAGTAGTCGCGAGCACGCAGCATGGGCCATTGCCGGCTATGGCTTCCGTGTGGTTATCAGTTCGTTCTTTGCCGATATTCACAAGAATAACGAACTGAACAATTTCGTGCTCCCCGTAGTTGTCAGCGAGGACTTCCTTGCCGAGTTGTTCCAGAGCATTCAGCGCAATCCGAAGACGCTGGTCGAGGTAGACCTGCCCCGCCAGATGGTAACCAACAAGGCAACAGGACGTTCGGAGCAGTTTGAAATCAATGGATACAAGAAACACTGTCTGATGAACGGCTTGGACGACATTGACTTCTTGGTGGCGAACAAAGACAAGATAGAACAATGGGAACAGCTCAACAAGTGAACAACTACCAGCGTATGGCTCCCTTCGTGGAAATCATGGACTCCACATTGCGCGATGGTGAGCAGACGAATGGCGTATCCTTCCTGCCACACGAGAAACTGGTGATGGCTCGCAAACTACTCTATGATGTCAATGTTGATCGCATAGAGGTGGCGTCAGCCCGTGTCTCAGAAGGCGAGCGGGAGGCCGTTACCAGAATATGTGCTTTTGCCAAGAAGGTGGGACTGTTGGAGCGTGTCGAAGTGCTGGGATTTGTGGATGGCGGAAAGTCGGTCGACTGGATTAAGGAATGTGGCGGGCAGGTCATCAACTTGCTGGCCAAGGGTTCTTTGAAACACTGTACCCAGCAACTGAACAAGACTCCTGACGAGCACATCAGTGACATCCGTCGTGAGGTGGAGTATGCTGTTCAGCAGGGACTCAGTGTCAATCTTTATCTGGAGGATTGGTCTAATGGTATGAAGGACTCGCCAGAGTATGTCTATCAGCTGATGGATGCCCTTACGTTGAACGAGGCTGTGCCTGAGGACAGCGCTCAAAGTACTCAGGCTAAAGCCGGAGCGCCCAAAGGGACGGTGGCTAAGCTTAAAATTCAACGTTTTATGCTGCCTGATACGCTGGGTGTGATGAATCCTCTGCAGGTCATAGAGTATTTCCGTAAGATGCTGAAGCGTTATCCGGATGTACATTTCGACTTCCACGCTCATAATGACTACGACCTGGCTGTCTCTAACTCGCTGGCTGCAGTGCTAAGCGGAGCTCGTGGCTTGCATGTTACCGTCAATGGGCTGGGAGAACGTTGTGGTAATGCACCGATGGCTTCTGTGCAGGCCATCCTGAAAGATCAGTTTCACGCCAAGACCAGCATCGTGGAGAATCAGCTCAACGACCTCTCCCGCATGGTTGAGAGTTTTAGCGGTATCACGGTGGCTCCCAACCAACCTATCGTGGGGGAGCATGTCTTTACCCAGGTGGCAGGTGTCCATGCTGATGGAGACTCTAAAAATAAGCTCTACTATAACGAGTTGGTGCCTGAGCGTTTCGGGCGCAAACGTGAGTACGCCTTGGGAAAGAATTCCGGACGTGCCAACATTGCCAAGAATCTGGAGGAACTTGGACTGGAACTGACGCCTGAGCAGACACGCCGTGTAACTGAGCGTATCACAGAGTTGGGTGACAAGAAGGAAATAGTCACACAGGAAGACCTGCCCTACATTGTGAGTGACGTCCTGAAGCATGACGGCTCGGAAGACCGCGTTAAGCTCATCAGCTATGTTGTTTCTACCGCCTATGGACTGAAGCCTGGTGCCAATATCAAGGTCGAAATCAATGGTCACCAGTATGATGGCAGTGCTGTGGGAGACGGTCAGTACGATGCCTTTGTCAAGGCCCTGCGCTATATCTATAAGAAGTATCTGAATCGTACGTTCCCCATTCTGGCAAACTATCAGGTCACTATCCCGCCTGGCGGCCGCACTGATGCCTTGGTACAGACGGTCATCTCCTGGCATTATAAGGACGGCTTGCTGCGTACCCGAGGGCTGGATGCTGACCAGACTGAAGCTGCTATTAAAGCCACCTTCAAGATGCTGAATATCGTAGAGAACGAACATACGAAATAGTGTAATAACGAAAAAAAGAAAACAAAATAATATGAAACTCAAGATTGCCGTTCTTCCGGGCGACGGTATAGGTCCGGAAATCATGAAACAAGGTGTGGCTGTGCTCAATGCTATTGCAGCCAAGTGTGGACACGAATTCCAGTATGAGGAAGCACTGGTGGGAGCCTGTGCCATTGAGGC
>JAEEGL012061118.1_pt1 | contig 11767 bp, 7 predicted proteins | sample 9134231 | NCBI WGS metagenome assembly JAEEGL01 (sample SAMN16246548, study PRJNA631951) | gut metagenome | biome: gut microbiome; feature: rumen; material: fiber-attached | host: Bos | place: Iran: Karaj | collected 2018-10
AGGATCTCAGGCATGCCGCAGGCCTTGATGATGGCCGGGATAACCACCATCATGATGGCCGTGAAGGTCAGGGAGAGGCCGATGGAGAGGGTGAGCTCCTCCTTCTTGGCCTGGGCCGCGGCTGCCGTGGCGATGGCCGCGGAGGTGCCGCACACGGACATGTCGGCGGAAATGACGATGTTGAGGGTCGGGGATTCGATCTTCAGCAGCTTCTGGCCGAAGATGTAGGTGCACACCAGGACGATGGGGGTGACGACCCAGGCAACGAAGATGCCGGGGATGCCGATGGCCATCAGCTTGTAGATGAGCACGTCGGCGCCGAGGAGCACGAGGCCGGTCTTGATGAAGTACTCGACCTGGGCGCTGTACTTGAGCCACTTGGGGCTGCCCACGGTGTTGGCGACGAGCATGCCGATGACGATGGACCAGATTTCGGCGTTGAGGCCCCAGCCCTTCATCACGTCCTGCTTGCCGAGGATCTGCGCAATGACGCAGACCACGTAGACGCCGAGGAAGCCGAGGAAGAACTTCACGGGATTGTAGCCCATGAAGCAGGCGCCGAAGGTCACGAGCACGCCGAGGCCGAGGCCGAGCACGGCGAGGGAGCCGTAGATGTTGAAAGGCTTCTTCAGCTTCTTGGAAATCTTGGCCGTTTCGCCAACGGCCTTCTGCCACGAGCCGATGGCCGCCGTGGCGGCGTCGTTGAGGGCCTGGTCGGCGTACTGGGCGTCGGCGGCAGCGGCCTGGGCCGTCTTGGCGAGCTCGAGCGCCTGGGCTTCGGCTTCCTTGGCTGCCTCGACCTTGGGCTTGACCGCGGCGTTGGCCTGGTCAGCCTGCTCCTTGCTCATGGCAAGGGAGTCCAGGGGGTTGGCATGCCAGGCGCCGGGGGTCTTGAGGTAGCCGAGCATCTGCTTCAGCAGGGGCAGGTTCTTGCCCTGCACCTTTTTCAGACTGGCCTTGGCCTGATAGAATTCAATGGTTTTGATGGGTTTCTGCTTCTCGGCCGCGATGGTCTGCAGGAGCGGAAGGCTTTCCTTGTCCAGGTTCGGCCTGCCGCTCATGACGACGCAGAGCGCGAGGCCCAGAATGAGAAAGCCGAGCCATATGGCCCAGTAGTCCTCTTTTTTCCACAGGTCCGACCACGACGATTTCGCGCGGTCGACCACAATCTCTGAACCGTTCTGAGACATCCTCTTTTTCCTCCTTAGAACTCCTTGAAAAAAAGGCAATGCGTGTTCCGTTTAGTAGCTTTCACCTCCCCCGTCAACACGCGGGCAGCGTGCCTCCCTGTGCGCCGGCGCCTTCGCCAGGCCTACTGGAGCAGATCGAGCAGCTCCTGCTCGGTGAGGGGGCCGGCGCCACCGGCGCCGCCCTCGAGAAAGTCCGCTGCCAGCTCGCGCTTGCGCTCGTGCATGGCGAGGATCTTCTCCTCCACGGTGCCCGCCATGACGAGGCGGTAGACGGTGACCGGGCGCTGCTGGCCCAGTCGGTAGGCCCTGTCCGAGGCCTGATCCTCGACGGCGGGGTTCCACCAGGGATCGAGATGCACGACGTAGTCGGCGGCCGTCAGGTTGATGCCGGTGCCGCCGGCCTTGAGCGAGAGCAGGAAGACGTCGCCCCCGCCGGCCTGGAAGGTCTTCACCCTGGCCCGGCGCTCCTTTTCGGGCGTCGATCCGTCGAGGTAGAGGCAGGACACGCCGCGCTCCTTCAGCGCCTCCTCCACCATGCGCAGGTAGCTGGTGAACTGGCTGAAGGCGAGCAGCTTGTGCCCCGCGCCGATGAGCTCCAGCGCCATCTCGAGGAAGCGCTCCGTCTTGGAGCTGGTCTTCTCGAGGGCCGCCATGTCGGGATCCGCCAGCGCGGGATGGCAGCAGGCGCGCCTCAGCTTCATGAGCGAGGCCAGAATGTCGAAGCGCTTGCGGCCCTCGTCCAGGGAGGCGATGCGGTCCACGGCCTTGCGGCGCTCGGCCTCGTAGAAGGTCCGCTCCTCGTCGGTGGGCTCCACCACGAGGGTCTGCTCGGTTCGCGGCGGCAGCTCCGAGAGCACGGCGCTCTTGAGCCGGCGCAGGATGAAGGGGCGCACCAGGGAGCGGAGGGTCCGGCTGGCCGCGCTGCCCGGCTGGGCGCCGCCCCAGCGCTTCTTGAACGACTCCCAGGAGCCGAGCAGACCCGGGTTGACGATGCTGAAGATGCTCCAGAGATCGTCAATGCGGTTTTCGATGGGGGTGCCGGTGAGCGCGCACTTGAAGCCGGCCCTGAGGAGCCGGGCCGACTTGGCGCGCCTGGTCTGGGCGTTCTTGAGGGCCTGGGCCTCGTCGAGCACCAGCATGGACCACTCCACCTTGGCCAGCTCCTCGTCGACGAAGGGCAAAAGCCCGTAGCCGACCACGAGCACCTGGCCCTTGCGCATGCCGGCAATGGCCTTTTCGCGTCCTGCCTGGCCCAGGCGCAGGGTCTTGAGGCTCGGCGCAAAGCGGGCGATTTCAGCCTCCCAGTTGCCGCACACCGAAGTCGGCGCAACGACGAGGCAGGGCCCCTCCTTGGCCCGCCCCAGCATGCAGGCTATGGTCTGCAGGGTCTTGCCGAGGCCCATGTCGTCCGCAAGGCAGGCGCCCACGCCCCACAGCGCCAGGCGCTGCAGCCATTCGTAGCCCTCGCGCTGGTAGTCGCGCAGCTCCGCCTTGAGGCTGCGCGGCACGGCAATCCTGGCGGCAAAGGCCCGCGACATGCGCTCGCGGGAGAGGGTCCAGGCCGCGTCGGCGTCCACCTGCATGCCCTCCATGGCCTGCTCCAGGCTCTTCAGGGTCAGCGGATTCACCCCGAAGCCGTAGCGACCGTCCTCGCAGAGCATGAGCTGCAGGCCCGTCAGCTTGCGGCGCAGATCTTCGGTCAGGGCAACGTAGTCGCCCTCGCCGAGCTCCACGAAGCGGCTTCCCTTGAGGGAGCGCAGGAAGGCCTGGATGGAGAGAAAGCGGTCCTCGCCTATCTCCACCTCGCCGGAGACGCCGAACCAGTCCGTGTCCGACTGCTCTATCCTGACGTGGAAGCTTTTGGCCGAGAGCACGCCCGACACCTTGACGGCTGCGCCCTTGGGCCACTCCACCCTGGAGGCGAGCTTCGAGGAGCCGAGCTGGGTCAGCAGCTCCAGCACGTCGTCCGGCTGGGAGCTCGACCAGCGCCGGCCGTCCAGGTTCTCCCCGAGGGCGGGGCAGGCCCTGGCCAGCTCCGCCAGCAGGCTCCGCTCCTCGGCAAAGTCGCGCCGGGTGCGTTCGGGCCGGGGAAGTCCGCCCTCCGGATCCTGGACGCCCATGGCAAAGGGCTCGCGCACGCCTTCGCCCGTCGGATAGAAGGGGGTGTCCGGACGGCCGAAGGGACGCACGCCCGTCTGGGCGGCAAAGCCTGCGTCCACCTGCTCCAGCTGCAGCACGGGCGTGGCGTCGGCGGGCACGAAGGCTGCCTCGATGTCGGCCTCCACGGGAATTTCCGGGGCGAGGCGGCTGGCGAGGGAGAGCACCCTGTTCAGGGAGCCTGCGGGAAAGACGAAGGCCTTGCCGATCACGGCGATCATCCGGGCCGCCGGCCCCGACAGGGGATGGAAGACGATTTCCGCGCCGCGCCGGACAAGCAGGCATCCGCCCTGGGCCATCCCGCCCTCTTCGCTAAGCAGATCAGGCACGCCGGGATCGGAGAGCGCCAGGCGGCACATGTCCCTGCCGTAGGAGTTGAGGCGGAAGGAAAGCCTGCCCCGGCGCACGGCAAGGGGCGACAGGGCCTGGCCTGCGGCCTCGTAGACGCGCGGGCAGCCGTCCATGGGCGCGCAGGCAGCCTCCAGCGCGAGCGCGCCGGAGGCTGAGTCCCTGCCGGCTGCCTGTTCGAGAATGCGCACGTCCTGCATGTCCAGAAAGCCGTAGGCCTCGGGACTCCGGGCCAGCAGGGCGGGCGAAACGAAGCGCGCCCGGCTCCAGCCGAAGGCGGCCCTGCGCTGGGAGGCGGGCCGGACGGTGCGCAGGCTCCAGTCGACTATCCAGACAAGGCGCTCGTCCCTGTCCTCGCCGGCAGAGCCCTCGTCGGAGGCCTCGGCGAGCCGCTCCAGCGCCGACAGGCGCCGGTTCCAGGAGTCGCCGTCGCAGGCCAGGGCGCCGAAGTCGAGCAGGCCCTGATCCGCAGGACCGCGCTCGAAGCCGGCGGCCTCCCCGGCCGGCAGGAGCCGGCAGAGCAGATCCGCAAAGAGGCGCTGGACCAGCGGAAAGCCGCGGCTGGCCCTGTGCCAGGCGCGCAGGACTGCCTCGTCGCTCCTGCCAGCCATGCCGAAGCGTATTCTGGCGCCGCGGAAGAGCAGGACCGAGAGGAAGTTTCTGTCGCCAGGCATCTCCTCCCTGAGGTAGGCCTCGCCGCCGGCCCGGTCGCCGCCGTTGAGGCAGTCCAGGGCGCGCAGGGCAAGAAAGCCCGGCCTGCCGAAGCTGTAGGCCTTGGCGCCTGCCGGCTCCTGGGTGCACAGGACGGCGAGATCCCGGCGCATGGAAACGAAGTCTTCCGTGCTGCCGTAGAGCAGCCGCGCCAGATTCCAGCACAGGCCGATGTTCATGCCGACGTGCACGCCGGTGGATCCGGCGGACTGCCGCCAGGCCTGGATGGCCTGGTTGAAGTAGCCGAGGCTCGCGCGGCTTGCCTGGACGAGCTCCAGCATGCCGGCAACCACGTCGGCGTGGAAGGGCGCGCCCGAAGCGCGCAGCCTGGCCGCCGTGGATCCGGCGGCTGCCAGCTGGCCCTGCCAGAGGCAGAGGCTGGCGAGCGCCGGCGCAAAGCGGGCGGCGCCAAGCTCCTGGGGCGTCTTCAGGCGGCCCTGCCGCCATTCGGCAGAGGCTGCGGCCAGCGCCTCGCTGAGGCTGTTTTCATAGTAGAGGGCCGTGGCCATGTCGGCGAAGAGCGCGCTTTTCAGGAAGGGCCTGAGCGCGGTCCAGAAGGCCGCGCCCGGCGGGGCGCTCTGCACGTGCGTGATGCGCACGTTGAGCAGCGGAGCCATGGCCCAGCGCTCCCGGAAGACTTCCTCGCGGTTCTGGTAGAGCGCGGCCACCTGCGCCAGCCCCAGGCCGTCCGTAGTCTTGAGGCGGGCCTTGTCGATGCAGAAGCGCCCGAGGTAGACGCCGAGCTCCGGATCGGCAACGCCCTCCAGGCACAGCTCGAAGCGCCGCGCCGGATCCATGCCGGAATTGCGGCTGGTCAGATACGGCGCCCCCTTGAGGCGCAGCGCCTCGCGCGCCTCCTGCAGCTGCGGGGCGCTTTTCGCCTTTCTGGGACAGGCGCCGAGGCCTGTCAGCAGCTCGAAAAGCAGGTCGTCGCTGTCGTCGAGGGGACAGATCAGGGCATCTGCCAGCAGAAAAAGCCGCTCCTCGCGGGTGAAGACGGGCTCGCCTGCCTGGGCGCGGGCCGTGGGGACGGCGCGCGCCGGACGGGCCGTGCGCGCAGGCATGCCTGCAGTCGGTAATGCTGTCGCCAAACGCAACTCCAGTCGCCGCAACGACTCCGGAGAGGACGGCGGCACTCTTTACCCGGGCATGCCCGGGGCTTCCTTGCAGCTTGCGGACAACGCTCTCCCGCGCCGGCGCATGCTGTCTGGCAACCGCCGGCCGGAGGGTCTGCCCGTTATTTCCTAGGTCGCAATTTTACTGTTTTTTGGAAGGAAAGCAAGGTATGCTTGGCCCCGCCGTGCCCCTCGGCGGCATCCACACCCAAGACTCCGGCGGCCCACGCCCTACAAGACAACGGCAAGACAACGACATGGCAAAACTGACCACCCCGATCCGGCACATGCACGAGGCCCTGCATGCGGAATGGATTGAAGCAAACGGCCTCGGCGACTACGCCTCCAGCACGGCCTGCGGCTGCAACGCCAGGCGCTACCACGGCCTGCTCGTGGCCAACCTCGACCAGATCGGCAGGCATGTCCTGCTCTCCGGCGTCGAGGACTGGCTTGATGCAAACGGCAAAAGCTATCCCCTCTCGAGCCGATGCCACCCCGGCTGCGTCTATCCCGAGGGGCAGAAGGCGCTCGCCTGCTTCGAGACCCGCCCCTGCCCGACCTTCATCTACCAGCTGGACGGCTTCACCCTGGAAAAGCGCATCCTGCTCCTGCCGGGACGCCACGCCGTCCTTTTGCGCTACACCCTCAAGGGGCCGGCAGCACGCGCCGTTCTGCGCGTCTCGCCCCTGCTGGCCTGCCGGCACTTCCACGCCCTGGCCTGCGCCAACAGCGACGCCAGCTTCGAGATCGAGCGCCTCAGCGCGGACACCGTGGCCTTCCAGCCCTACGCCGGCCTGCCCCGCCTCTACTTCCAGGCGGACCGCCGCCCCGTGTTCTGCTCGGAAGGGCGCTGGATCTACGCAGCCGAATATCCCGTCGAACGGGAGCGGGGCTTTCCCTGCAGCGAAGACCTCCTTGCGCCCGGCTTCTTTGAAATCCAGCTGCAGACGGGACAGTCCGCGGTCATCTGCGCCTCGACCGAGCCCGCCGGCAGCGCCCTCGCCGCCCTCTGGGAAAACGAGACTCTGCGCCGGAGCCGGGAGCTCCCTGCAGCCCAGGATCTGACAGGCTATCTCGCCTGGCAGGCCGGGATCTTCCATATCAAGGACACCTCCGGCCAGGACGCGCTCCTTGCCGGCTACCACTGGTTCGGCAGCTGGGGCCGCGACACCCTGATAGCGCTGCCGGGAACGACCTTTCTGGCAGGACGCCTGCGCGAAGGCCTGGACACCCTCGAGCGCATCGGCGCCGGCATGCAGGACGGCCGCATTCCCAACACCTTCAGGCCCGACGGCGCCCCGGAAGGCTACAACAGCATCGACGCCTCCCTGCTCTTCGCCTCCTGCACGGCGCGCCTGCTGGAAAGCCTGCCCAATTCCGGCAGCGGCAGGGAAAAGCGCAGGGAGCTTGTGCGCGCCTTCGCGCCGAAGATCAGCCGCATCGTCAAAGCCTACCGCTCGGACAGGCTGGAGCACTGCCGCCTCGATGCCGACGGCTTCCTTGAGGTCGGCACGCCCGAGACCCAGCTCACCTGGATGGACGCCCAGGCCAAGGGGCGTCCCGTCACGCCGCGCTGGGGCTATCCCGTCGAAATCGAGGCCCTCTGGTACGACACGCTGGCCTTTGCCCGCGAGCTGGCCCTGGAGCTGGGCGAGGTTCCGCCCTGCTCCGAAGAGGATCTGGCCCGCATGCGCGAGGTCTTCGAAGCGCGCTTCCTCAAGGATGACGGCACGCTCTGCGACGTCTGGCGCCCCGCCTGGATGGGCGGTTCCGACGAAAGCCTGCGCCCCAACCAGCTCATGGCCCTGTCCCTGCCCCACCCCGTCTTCGGCCCTGCCAAGGCAGGCCCCGTCATCAAGGCCGTGCAGGAGCGGCTGCTCACGCCCTTCGGCCTGCGCACGCTGGCACCCGGCTCCCCGGACTACTGCCCGCACTACGCCGGCGGCCCCGACGAGCGCGACGCGGCCTACCATCAGGGCACGGTGTGGCCCTGGCTGCTCGGCATGTACGCCGACGCCCTCTTCCGGTGGACCTGCTACCGCATCGAAGAGCTCGGCGAACCCAGCCTCCTGCTCAAGCAGACGGCATCCCAGTTCCTGACCGGCATCGAGCCCCTCTTCACCAGGCACCTCGGCGAGGCTGGCCTCGGCCACATCTCGGAAATCATGTCCGCCGAAGAGCCCTTCGAGCCCAACGGCTGCATAGCCCAGGCCTGGAGCGAGAGCGAGGTGCTCAGGGCCCTGCTGCTCGTCAAGAAGCTCGCCCCCGTGACCTACGGTTCCTGGGAATCCCAGCTCAAGTGGGAGCCCTACTAGCTGTTTCGGAAACTCGCGCAAAAAAGCGTTGACAACTCTCCCGCCTTGGCATAAAAGCACTTCCTGCAACGCGAGTTGGGCTATCGTTCAATTGGCAGGACATCGGATTCTGGCTCCGACGATCAAGGTTCGAGTCCTTGTAGCCCAGCCAACAAGCATTGCACTGCGCGTCCCCATCGTCTAGCCGGCCCAGGACAGCGGCCTTTCACGCCGTCAACGGCGGTTCAAATCCGCCTGGGGACGCCAATAAAACCAATAGGCTACACACATTCGCAACCTGTTGGCTTATATGATTTAGGTTACATCCGGACCCTTGCGAGCCGCGAGCTCGCAAGGGTCTTTCGCTATCTGCAGCACATTCCGAAGACCAGCCGTGGCGACCGATGCCCGACGGCCCTGCCTATGGCACTGCCCACTGCCATTCAGGGCCTCAACTCTTGTGTTGCGGGGCTGTCCAGCAGTACGGCGGGGCGCTGAAGTACTTGCCGGAAGCCCTGAATTCGCCGGCGCTCTGCGCCGACGCGGTGCGGTGCCGCTGTCTGGCAGTGCACTTCGTGCCGGAGCCCCTGCGTACGCCTGCCATTGCCGTGAGGCTGTCCGGCGGTACGGCGCAGAGATCTGGGATGTGCTGAAGCCGCTCCGGACACCCGAAATCTGCCTTGAAGCCGTGTGGCGGAACGGTCTGGCACTGGCGGCCGTGCCGGAGTCGCTCCGGACACCGGAACTGTGCCTTGCGGCTGTGCGGGCCGGCAGCGTGGCGCTGCAATTCGTCCCGGAGGCGCTGCGGACGCCGGCGCTGCTGGCGATGGCGCAGACGAGCGCCGTCCCGGCCAGCCGGCCCGCACCGCAGGCGGCAAGACAGCAGGCAAGCAGAGTGCCTCGGAGAGCCGGTGAAGCCGGCGGAGAGGATGCGCCGGAACGCATGGAAGGGGCGCGGCAGCTCCGTCGCGGCTACGGCCTTGCGCCCTCCGCCTTCCGCCCTTGCCCGGCGGCGAGCTGCCTGACTGCCACGAGGGGCAGATCGCTTACCTTTGCCCCGACCTCGGGCTTCAGTCCCACAGCCAGAGCCTTCTTCGCGACCTCGCGCAGCAGCCTCTGCCCAAGCGTCTCGATCGCTTCGCTCACGATTTCCATTTCTTCATCATTTTCCTTGAAGAACACTATTTGTTATCATTTTTCTTTAATATAGCAGTTTTTACCATTTCCAACATCGATTCAGCAACTTTATTTTTATATTCATGAGTTTTTACTAATTGATCATCATATGGATTGATAATAACTCCAGACTCAAACAAAATAGCTGGACACTTTGCTGTTCTTAAAACAACGAGATCATCAAAGCGATATATTCCAAGTTCCTTATCAAGAAGTTCTCTATTCTCACCGTGAATCTTTTCTGCATGATGCAAAGTTGGTGTTAATCCAAGTCTTCTTAAATTTCTTCCTAATATTTTTGCATACTGTAAAGAATCTTCAAAAAAATGATTTTTACGCGATACAAAAATTGAATATCCAGATGCGTAGTTTGAACAGGGATTTCCATTTTCGTAGCTTATATACTTTTCTTGCGCTGAATCATGATGAATCGAAATAAAAAGTGCTTTTCCTGAAGTATTTTCAGTCCTTCCTTTGAGTGATATCTCCTGATTTGCACTTCTTGTCTTTAATACTTGTATATTATTGTTCTTTAGATACTCTTCTATGAAATCAGTCATTTCATTGTTGTATTGAAATTCATGACCACCAGAACAGCTTTTTGTCCCATATCCAATTTTTGTATGCCCTGGATCAATCATAATCATGCTGTCGGCATATATGTTATTTGTAATTAGACATAAAATTGTAACACAATTAAACACAATCAAAGAAATAAATTTGTACATAATTTTTATTTCTCGTTTTATAATTTTTAAAAATATTTTTATATTGTTGTATTAATGCAATGTTGTTACGTGATGTCATCCTATTGTCTGCGCCAAGACCAGCGTCTTGCGTTCCAGCAGGCACTGGCAGTGCTGTAGCACTTTCATCCACTCCGCGCTATTGTCTTTCCGTGCGCGCATGCGCATGCCGGCCCCGTTCGCCAGCCTGTTTTCCCCCCACTTCAACCGCCTCCACGCAAGGCGCCCCTCATCGAGGAGTCCACCATGAAACTTCCCCTTTTCCTGGCAGCTCTGCTGCTTGCAGCCAGTCCCTGCTTCGCCCTGTCCGAAGCCGAATACCGGGAGATGCGCGCCGAATCCAACGAATTCAGGCAGGCTGACAGGGAGCTTGGCGCCATCTGGAAGAGAATCATGAAGCTCGCCAAGGGCGAGCACCGCCGGAGCCTGCTCGCGGACCAGCGCGAGTGGGTCAGCTACGGGCGCGACGAGAGCGCGCAGGAGTTCATGGACGTCGGTCTCGGCAGAACCTTCTCCTACACGAGGGCCACCATCAAGCGCACCCACCAGCTGCAGGCCGTCGAGCACAACCTTATGCTGAGCCCCCGCGACCAGGAACTGGGCCGGGGCGTCAAGGCCGACAGCTTCTACGAGACCGAAGAGGACGATCCCGAATTCTACAAGCGCTAGGCCAGGCCAGTCCAGGCAGGACGGGTCCGCATGCCTCTGCCGGGCTGGGGATGCCGTCCTGCCGGATCCTGCATCTGCTCCCGCACCGGTTCCGGGAGCCCTCTCCTGCAGCTTCGCCCTGCGCCCCGCGGCTGCTCCCTGTCGCGACGCCAGGCCCCGGACTGAAGCCGCACGAGACAGAAAGCGCGACGCGGCGCTTCGGTTCGGTTCCGCATTGCGGAAGCCCTGCGCACGCCTGCGATCTTCCGCCGTCTCCCGGCATGGCGTCTGTGGCGCCGCCTGCTCCGTGCAGGCGATTTCCGGAGCGCAGACGCAGGCAGGCAACGGCGTCAGGACGACGTCAGAACGGCTTAAGGACGGCATCAAGGCAGCGTCAGGGCGGCATAAGGCAGAGTTCAGGGTGCACGGCGCAGCCTCCCCGCATGCAGGGGCCGAGTTCAGTTCCAGCGCTATCTGGCCCCGAGACCGCTCCTGATCCCCTGGTCGCGGCACCAGCCTGCCGGATCGTAGACGCAGACGGAGTCCAGCATATTCCGCTGCACAATGTAGAGGCAGCGCCTTTTCGCATCGGCGTCCAGATAGTCCTGCACAAGCTTCTTCTCCTCCGGACTGGGCTTGACGTTGCAGAAGTGCAGGGCATGGTCGCGCGCGGCAAAGGTGTGCACCATCGTGGCCACGTCCGGCGCCAGGGCGGAGTCGACCTCTTCCGCCGTGAGCAGACGCCTGAGGCGCAGGCCGTCGAGGACGAGCTCGTCGCCCTCCATGGCGACGGGAAGGCTTTTTGCCTTGCCGAGATCCGGCCGCACGAACAGGCCGTCCTTGACCTGAAAGATGCCTCGTTCGTAGCGGACCGACGACGAGACGGTGATGAAGAAGGCGCTGAAGTTGACGACCACGTTCCGTCCCCCCTGACTGCCGAGCCAGAAGCCCTGCAGAGCGTCCTGCGTGATGCGCTGGCCGGCGGGGGCGGCCGATCCGGCCGCAGGAGCGTTCCAGGGACAGGAGACAAGGACGAAAAGCAGGGCGAGGCAAAGCGGGGCGGCAAGACGCATAACGTTTCCTCCTGTAGCCTGCAGGCCTAGCAGATGCGGGGCAGCAGGGCGCCCTCGAGCATGCCGAGGAAGCGCTCGCCGCCAATGGCGGTCACGAGCGACACGCGACCCGGATGATCGGCGCGCACCTCGCCAATGAGGAGGGCCTCCCTGCCGAAGGGCGAAGCGTGCATGGCCTCGAGGGCCCTGTCGGCATGCTCCCGGGGCAGGATGCAGATGCACTTGCCCTCGTTGGCCAGATAGAGGGGATCGATGCCGAGGAAGGCGCAGCCGCCGGCAACCTGCTCGTGCACGGGAATGTCGCGCTCG
>JAEEGL012410233.1_pt1 | contig 11767 bp, 13 predicted proteins | sample 9134231 | NCBI WGS metagenome assembly JAEEGL01 (sample SAMN16246548, study PRJNA631951) | gut metagenome | biome: gut microbiome; feature: rumen; material: fiber-attached | host: Bos | place: Iran: Karaj | collected 2018-10
ATTTGCCTCATCTGCTTGCTCCTGCTGTGATATATACTATTTATCGTTCTTTATAAAGTAATCTTCGGTGTAGTAAATAAAGTTATTTTCATTCATCTCTTTTTCAAAATAGATACAAATATTTTCAAAGTGATATTTATCTGATATTACCTTGGTTTCTATATCAGCATTTTTCATCACCTTTTTGATAGCCATAGTCATCATACAATTTGTATTGAATCTTATGTATTCATCAACCAAATGTCGTGAAAAATCATCTTCCTTACCTAATAAACAAATCTGATTACTCTCATTATTTGCCAGTATCAAAAAGTTTTTTGCCTGTTGAATAAGTGAAACATTATTAAATCTTTCAATTATAGGATTATGAAGCAGGTGAAAATGTGTTGTTTTATTATTTTTTCCATATTCTAAGATTGCCATATATTTCATCTGTGGTTTATCCGACAGAGATTGGTGTTTCCCATAATATAACTGATAGTAATTAGTCAGAAAATGCTTAAATATTTTTTCTGCTTGATTTTCATTAAAATATTGCTGATTTAATTGAATAACCGAATGATAGCAACAATCATTGTAATTACTTCTAATCAAATTAACCAATTCTTCTTTGCTTTTTTGAACCAATGTTTGTTTGAAACTATTATTGAACCTTCTTTGCTGTTCGTTTTGTATCATCTTTTGAACCAAATTAAGTTCTGTTGAGTTCATTTCACTAATGATTTGCGGTTGAATTAACATTAAGTTTCTCTCCTATTATGTATATAGTTATGTTAATGACCTATTCTTGAAATAGGTCTTGTTTAATTTTGGTTCAGGCTGATGGGAGATACTCCACTTTCAGCCCATATCGCGATAAAGGCATAGCCTCGTATCGGATAAACCATTTACAAGTTTATTTATCTGAAAATTGATATACAAAAGTTATCAAGCAAACTAAAACGAACAAAATTAAGGCTAACTATTTAGAAACTAACGAATCAAATCTAACTATTCTAACTAACTTTATCATCTAACAAAGTTATGTTAGCACAAAATTTAAAAAACACCAAAATATATTTTCATATTCTGGTGTCTTTTATAAATAAAGTTTTGTATTGTTTAGTTTGCTGCAAATGGAAATGGAATTATTTTGCATTCATCAGTCTGAAAATCATCATTATCACTTGTTATATCGTCATTTCCTTTGTTATACTCCACAATTTTCTCTGCTTCTGCAAACTCTTCACAGAAATCCAATGTCTCGGTGGCATCATAGAAATCTTTTATCATATCAGGAGAAGTGCAGCAATATTTAGCAATCTGTTCGGCACTCAGTTCTTTTTTAGCCATTAAAGAAGTGATTTTGTAGTGTCTTATTCTATATGGTGCGTAATCTTCACCTTCTTTATAGAAACTACATTGCTTAATCATTGTATTCCAAGATTTCCGAAAACTTTTGGTCGGATAAATAACTCCTGTTGTTCCATCTTCTTTCGGATATTTATATTCGTGCATAACATTAAAAACATTCATATCATCAGAAAATTCTATATTATGCTTATGGCAAAATTGTTTCTGTTCTTCCCTAAACGCTCTTAATTTATCTCGTAAAGTGTTAGAAATGGTTATTTTTACATATTTTCTGGTCTTATTGTTGTTGGCTTGTATGTAAATATACGGCTTGACTTCGCCCAAATATAAATCACTCCATAATAAGCCCAAAGCAGAACCATCTCTCATTCCCGTAATAGCCAAAAACTTAACAATCTGATACATACATTTTCTTTCGGCACGCAAATCTGATTTTATAGTGTTTTCATAGTTAGATTTACTTCTTTCTAAAATTTCTTTCATTTGCTCTATGGAAAATGGTTTTCTTCTGTTTGGAACTACATCATTATGTTGCAACTCCAAAGTTCTTTTGGGCGTTAGGTAGTGTTTTTTAGTGCAAAAGTTCAGAAAACTTTTAATGGCACAATTTTCGCGGTTTAATGTAATATCATTTGGTGTTTTTCCTCTAAATGTTTGGGTTTTTCGCCATTTATAATATTCGTCAATTGTGTGCTGTTTCAAATTAGCAATTTTGATGTTTTTTTCATCTAAATAAGGCATAAAATGCCGTTTAATGGTATCCTTATTATACAGACACTTTTCTGTATCAAAATATTCACGGTATATTTTTGCCAATGATTTATCTTGAACCAGAATACCCCTGTCGTAATCGTCTAAAACATCTTTCCAATGTTTTTCAGCCAATATTTCTGCTAATTTGCCATCTGTCGTTCCAAGTGATTTTCTTTCTCGCTTTCCCGTTTCAGGGTTTTGATAAATAATTTGATAATAACCGTTTTCTCTTAAATTAAAACTATAACCTTTTTTCATCTTAAAATCTTCTTTAAATAAAAATCATCCTATTAAGCAAACAAATCAGCCTGCTTATCACATCTCATTTCAAAAACTTTGAGATTAACTTTTACACAAATCAGTTGCTTGTGTCGCCTATTTTATATTTAATATCAGTTGGTTATCCAAACCTTTCCCTTAACTTATACATACGTTATACCATCTTTATTTAATTAAGTCAAAATTATTTTATGATTTTCTTAAATTTTATATCTACTTGATTTTCCGAAAATAAATTTGACACAATTTATTAACGAATCTGAAATATCTCCAAAAATAATGACACATTTGCGATTATATATGAGAAAGTGTGTCAAAATTGTGTCATTTTTTGCTATTGCACGCTACGCTAAAAATGGCACATTTTACTGTATAACATATTGATTTTACAATATTATGATAAAAGATAGTAGCGACCACCGAAAAATAAAAAAAACTCCCTGATGTGTCAGAGAGGCTTGAAAATATAACTTCATAAGTTATTGATTTTACTTAATTTTTGGTCGGAGTGACTGGATTCGGACCAGCGACTTCTACGTCCCGAACGTAGCGCTCTACCAGGCTGAGCTACACTCCGATAACTCACTCTCTTTTAATACATTTTTTTCATAATGCAACAAAAATTTTTCCTTTTTCGTAAAAAAAACGAAATTTACTTATTTTTTACCGCAATATCAACAGGTTATTTATTTAATAATTTATTCTGCCGCACCGTCGTTATTTTCACCGTCATTATCGCCTGCCACGGTTTCCTCCGTTTTTTGAGTGCCCTCATAACCGGCGCGCAATTCCTGAAAAGCCGCTTTCTGCGTATCATCCAATACTGCCTCAAAAGCCATCAGCGTATTGATTTCCAATGCCCTGGAACGTCGACGCAGCGCCGCAATATCCTGCATAATTTTCGTTTGCTCTTCCATACTGTTTTGGCTGATTTTCTTAATTTCTTCCAGTTGTTGCTCGCTCAAGTTCAGATTCTGTACATAATAGCTGATATCAGGGTCGACGGCTTCAATCCCCACCGCTTCTGCCGCATTTTCCGCAGCATTATTCTCCATTTCTTCCAGCAAAGAAATCGGCTTAGCCAACTCGACCGTTTTTTCATCCGCAACAACACTTCCGAAAACCTGCGCCGACGCTTCGGTCAGCATCCCCAGCGACAAACCGGCAACACACAATAAAAACTTTGCATACATATTCATTCTCCGCAACACCGTTAATCTCGGTTTAATAGTACCCGCTTTCGGCAATTTTGCAAGTTTTTTATGGCATAAATTCGTGTTCATACACAACTTTAATCGGTTTTTATTGCATATTCGCCGCGGTCTGCTATATTCAAGCCGATAGGAGATAAAATGAGAATATTGTATTGCGGAGATATAGTGGCGCGTTCCGGTCGCGAAGTTGTTGCGGAAAATATGGCCAGACTCAGAGCCGATTATAAAGCCGATGTGATTATGCTTAATGTGGAAAATGCCGCCCACGGTTTCGGAGTTACTCCCGGTATATGTCGCGATTTTTTGGCGCGCGGTGCCGATATTTTGGTTACCGGCAATCATTTTTTGAACCAGCGTGACATTATTCCTTTTTTGGACGAGTGCAAAGTAATCGTGCGTCCGGCCAATATTCCGGCAGAAAATCCGGGGCACGGACACATTGTATTTGAGCTTGCCGACGGTCGCCGAATTTTGGTAATTCAACTACTCGGACGCTTGTTTATGGAAGCGGTTGATTGCCCGGTACAGGCGATTGACAACATTCTGCGCAACTACACGCTCGGCCGCAATATTGACGCAATATTCGTCGATGTTCATGCCGAAGCTTCGTCGGAAAAACTTTCGCTCGGTTATTATCTCGACGGTAAAGTTTCGTGTGTTGCCGGCACTCACACTCACGTACCGACCGCCGATGCCCGTGTTTTACCTGCGGGTACGGCCTATATTACCGATGTCGGGATGTGCGGAAATTATAACTCAATTCTCGGTTTTGAAACAACGGCACCGATTAATCGCTTGCGCCGCCGATACAGCGACGACCGCCTGACTCCGGCCGCGGGCAAAGGCACAATATACGCCGTTTTGGTAGAAACCGACGATACGACCGGATTGGCAAAATCAATCGAACAAATCAAAATTTAAAGGAGCCCGTTACAGGCTCCTTTTTTTAGAGTTTGATAATTCAAAATCAGAAAAACTTCATTACAAATATGCAATCACTGCTCGGGCAATTACAGGACACCGAAGCTATACCCGGGTCCATCGGCAAATCAACCTTAGAACCGCCGGAGCAAGCTGCGGCGTAATCGGTTTTGTTTTCCCCCGTACAACCCAAATACAGCTCTTTTTCAATGTTTGACGCTTTAGATTCCGAACCGACGCCGAGACCGATAAACGACGAGTTGCGCACGTTGCCCCACGCACTCGAGCCAAGTGTAACACAGGCATCTTCCGTCAGGCCGCTGAATTCTATAACATAAGCCTGCGTATCATTACTGTTGCCGCCCTCAATCGGCGATGGTTTAATTGTGATTCCGCCGTCATAAGGATTGGTATCGGTTATCGGTGCGCCCAGTTTTTTGGCCGTATCGTTCGATAGACCGGTATAAGAATCTTGACCGGCACCGTATGCCGAAATTTTGGAAGCAATCGATCCCACCTGCTCCAACGACGCATTAATTTTATACTGGCTCATCATCTTGCTGTAACCGGACAAACCGCCGACCGACAGAACGCCGATAATGGCCAACACCCCCAACATTTCAATCATTGAACGTCCGGCTTCACTAATTTTCATAACCCTACTCCGTATCATCTTATTTCTTTTCATCCGGGTCGCGTAAAACATAACCGCGTCCCCAAACGGTTTCGATATAATTTTTGCCGCCGGAGGCTTTTTCGAGTTTTTTACGCAGTTTGCAAATAAACACGTCGATAATTTTGAGTTCCGGCTCATCAATACCGCCATACAAATGGTTGAGGAATTGGTCCTTATTCAAAGTGGCACCTTTGCGCAAAGAAAGCAGTTCCATAATGCCGTATTCTTTACCGGTCAGATGCAAAGTTTTGCCCTTAACGGTAACGGTTTGCGTATCCAAATCGATTTCAACGTCGCCGGTGCGGATAATGGAGTTGGAGTGACCTTTGGAACGACGAACAACCGCCTGAATACGTGCCAAAAGTTCGGCCTTATCAAACGGTTTGGTTAAATAGTCATCGGCGCCGTAACCCAAGCCCTTAACTTTTTTATCCGGCTCGGATAATCCGGAAAGAATGAGAACCGGGGTATTAACTTTGGCGTTACGCAGATTTTTCAAAACTTCATAACCGTTCATATCCGGCAACATCAAGTCCAGAATGATAATATCATAATCATAAAGTTTAGCGATATCCAGTCCGTCTTCGCCCAAATCGGTAGAATCAACCACCATACCTTCTTTTTTGAGCATCATTTCAATACTTTGCGACACCGCATAATCATCTTCAACCAAAAGAACTCTCATATTTTCCGCCTTTCCCAAAAAGTTAACCACGATAAGTCAAGTTTAATCAAATCAATGCAAATGAAAAGTATTTGTTAATAATTATTAACAAGAATATCAAAAAAAATTTGACATCGGCAAATTTAGCGATTAAAACTCCTCGGTGGGCGAAAAAACGCTTGATTTTTCATAAGATATGCGTTAGAAATAACATCTGTTGACAGCGGTCCCATCGTCTAGTGGTTAGGACGCGGCCCTCTCAAGGCTGCAACACGAGTTCAAATCTCGTTGGGATCACCAATAAAAAAAGCGACTTAATGTCGCTTTTTTTATTGGTGATGCGCAGTTTACTTATTAAGCCGATGAGCAACAGCTAAAATCGGCGAAATTAGTAAACAAGTGACCGAAGCGAAGTTAGCGATTGGCAAGCGACAGCGCCGACAGAGCTTACGTAGCAAGACACCAATAAAAAAACTCTCCCTTGCGGAGAGTTTTTTTATTGGCCCGAATTTCCGTGCGAGATTTGAACTCGGTACGCGGCCTTCTGAAAAGATACCTTAATGTATGTTTTCAGGAGGAGACGCAATGAAACTTAATTGAGCAAGGGAAGCGACAGCAACCGTGGCGAAATTTTGTTGGAATTGGGAGGATAAAAACAACCTCAAAATGTTGTTTTTACCGCAAGCGGCGAAGTTTTCTTAATGAGCAAGGAAAGCAACAGCGAAAATCGGCGAAATTAGTAAACAAGTGACCGAAGCGAAGTTAGCGATTGGCAAGCGACAGCGCCGACAGAGCCCGCGAAGCAAGACGCCTACAAAAAACTTGACAATACAAGCCGATATTTTATAATCGGCGCAAATTTGCATTATTTATTCATTACAATTATGACACAGTTTGAAGAATTATTACTCAAAACCGGCAGTCCGGATTTGATTCGTGCTTTTATTCGCGAGCACAGAGAGAACTTAAGCAAGGACTTTGCGCAAAATTTTGATTCCTATTGCGAACAGTTTAAACAGCTACAAGACGATGTATGCCTTGACTCAGGTATTCCGGATATGGAAATCAAAGAATTTCTTGACCTTTACGGCGTTGATATGTCGTCGTCCCTCAAAACGCGGACCTGCAACGGGTTACAAAGCTATGGCATTGACGTTAAAACCGTGCGTGATTTGTTGCAGTGGAGTGAAGCCGACATCGCTCGCATATATAACCTCGGTAAAAAGTCCGTAAGGCTGCTGAAAAAGGCGGTTGAAAATGCCGGTTATCAACTTAAAAAGTGATGCAAAAAAAGGCTTGTCAAAAACGACAAGCCTTTTTCTATATGAGAAAAATCGCTTAGAAATCGTATCTCACGCCGAGCATAATTTCGTGCGAACGCGGTTTATATTCAAGCTTCTCATACGCAATATTCGGAATGCGATATTCCTTGTCGAAATCGCCGTAGGTAATATAGCGATAACCTAAGTCAATACTGGTATGAGTGCTGATTCTGTAACCGACACCGGCGCCGAGTTGCATGGCCAGACCGTCGTCTTTAATACTGCCGCCGCGACCTTCAAATTCGGCACGTCCCCAACCTAAGCCGACACCGACATAAGGCACAAACGGACTTTTCAAATCAAAGTCATAATAAACATTAAACAATGCGCCCTGAGTTTTGATTTTTACATCATCTTTTTTGGCATCGGTGTTTTTGGTATATTCCAGCTCAAGCCGGAAACCGCCGTTCATAACTTTATAAATATGGCCGACAGCCAAAGAGCCGCCCCATACTTCGTCATTAAAATCTTGCTTACCTTCGGCAACACCCGTCATTTTTACCTCGTTACGGGCAAAGCCGTATTTTGCTTTTGCCGCCACATACGGATTAAATTGAAAAGCCGAAGCATTTGCTGCCGCCAAGCATACTACACCTGCCATCAATAAGATTTTTTTCATAGCTGTTATCCTTTATCTGTTAAAACGCGAAAGATAACTCTTTCAGCTTCATTAGACAGATATTTATACGGAATGTCAAATCAAAAAATTTTACAAAATATAACAAACTCCGTCGGTGGCGCGAGTGATTGACATTTTCCGTTCCGATTGCTATAAATACATTCAACGGAGGAAAAAGAATGGTTGCTGAAATTAAATTTTGTTCACCAAGCGGAGAATGGTGGTTTTTGAGCCCGTATGCCGCCTTTCCGATAAAGATGGAAGTCGACGGTAATTTATACACTTTTCCCACGGTTGAACATTATTATCAGGCGATGAAATTTTATGCTACCGACCAACGCTTTACGACGATTATCAACCTCAAAAACCCCGACGATGCAAGGCTCCTTACCAAAACACCGGAATATAAGGTCAATCGCCGAGCCGATTTTGCAGAACATAAATTTGCGATTATGGAAGCCGGGTTGCGTGCCAAATTTACGCAAAACCCCAACGCCGCCGCAATGCTGAAAAATACCGGCACCGCCGTCCTCATAAAATCCTGCCCCGTGTGTTATAAATGCGGCTTCGGCACCGGTAGCGGTCTGAACCGTATGGGGGAGATTCTGATGCAAATCCGCCGAGAAATTTCCGCATAAAAAAACAACCCGCAGAACACCGTGCGAGCTGTTTTGTCTTAATTAAAAAATTATCTTCGCGGAGCCGACTTTTTGACTGCCGCAGATTTTTTAACGGCCGTTTTCTTAGCCGCTGCGACGTTTTTGGTTGCAACTTTCTTAGACGCTGCAACATTTTTGGCTGCGGCTTTTTGGGCTGCCGCCGCGGCTTTTTGGGCGGCTTTTTTCTCTGCTGCTTCCTGAGCAGCGACTCTTTCCGCCACCGCAACTCTTTGGGATATAATTTTATTTATTTCCGCCGATAACGAATAATCTTTCATTTCATTCAGGTTGATGTTGATTTCAGCATTTGCCGAGCCGACACTCATAAGCATCATCCCGAAAAAGATTAATAATCCCCTCATTTATGTCTCCGTTATAAACTCAATATGCCGACACTCTATCATACTAAATTTTAATTGTCTAATCAAAAGTTCGGACCATAATCAATAAATTTATTGCCGAATTTGCGTGTAGGTTGATAATTTATTTGTTTTTATTGAATCACCGGCAAATCGGAGTATGATATGCAAAACAACAGTGAAAGGGAAACAAATGTCTCGAACGGTTTTATTGATGGTAGCATTAATGCTGCTGTTTATGTATGTCGGCAATCTCCTCGGCGGAGAGGAAGGTATGAAATCGGCGTTTTTGGCGGCTTGTGCCATGAATTTTGCCAGTTACTTTTTCAGCGACAAACTGGTTTTGAAGCAATATAACGCCAAAGAAGCCACGGCGCAGACAGCTCCGGAACTGTATCAGATTGTGCAACGGCTTTCTGCCAAAGCCGGTTTGCCGATGCCGAAAGTATATATAATTCCGGAACAGGTGCCGAATGCTTTTGCCACCGGTCGCAGCCCGAGCCATGCCGCGGTTGCCGCCACCCAAGGCTTGCTTAATTTAATGACTCCGGAAGAAGTTGAAGGTGTTTTGGCTCACGAAATGAGCCACGTCAAACATCGTGATATTCTTATCGGCACTATTGCCGCCACCTTTGCCGGTGCCGTCGCCATGCTGGCAAATATGACACGCATAAGTTCGAGCAACCAAAGCTCTTCTAACAGCCGTCCCGGCATTTTGGCGGCTATATTGTTGCCGATTGCCGCCACCATTATCCGTATGACGATTTCGCGCACTCGTGAATATAAAGCCGACGAAGGCGCCGCTTATCTGACCGGTCATCCGGAATGGCTGATGAGCGCACTTTCCAAACTCGAAAGCTATTCGCAGAATTATCAAATGCGGAATGCCACATCGCAAACCGCACACATGTTCATTGTTAATCCGTTCAACGGCCTGAGCAGTATAACGCGGTTGTTTTCCACTCACCCGAGCACCAAGGACCGTCTGAACGCATTGGATAATATCCGTAAAAAAATGCACTGACAATATTCATATAAAACGAAAACCCCGGCATTTATTCAATGCAGGGGTTTTTGTTCATTTGCGCCGTTTCATACCGCTGACTGCAAGCACAACCATTCCGGCCACCGGCACCAGATAGAACCAGTAGGCACCGATTTGCGCAAATCCGCCGCGAGCATACGCCGAGAGGGTCAGAAGCATCAGGCCGATAATGATAAACAGCACGGCAAACCAACACATCAGGGCATTGTTCAGCTTTCGGCGCTCTTCTTGGCGATAGGCCTTTTCGGCGGCAGAAAGCCTCATCTCACCATCATTCTGGCGCCACCACGGATTTTTCTTTTTCCAGCTCAAATCGTAATAGAGCATCACCAGCGTGGCGACGATTGCCGTCACAATAAACGGCGTGCAAATAATTCTGATTTCCTCCATAATGATTGATTTAGTTACATAATTATTCAGATTGTAAAATCAATGTAACATATTCAATGATTATTGCAAGAAATATTTTGTGATTGCTGCGATGCCTCGCAAAAAGAAAAATCACGAATAGCGTGTATAAATACGCAGAAAGTCCTTTGCCGCAGTGTACGAAAAACACCCCGTAACAAGGAAAAAGTCAGAGAACGAGGCTAATAGAAAAAGGTTTCTCCTCGCGGTGCCCCGCAACAAGGAAAAATCACGAATAGCGTGTATAAATACGCAGAAAGTCCTTTGACGCGGTGCCCTGCAACAAGGAAAAAGTCAGAGAACGAGGCTAATAGAAAAAGGTTTCTCCTCGCGGTGTACAAAAGTAGTACATAAGAGGAGAAACCTTTGATAGTAGACCGTTATATGACTTTTCCAATACTATAAATTGGAAGAATCAACCTTAACGCCCACACCCATCGTCGAACTAATCGAAATTTTCTTCAAATAAGTTCCTTTCAGGCTGGACGGTTTAGCCTTTAATATAGTTTCAATGAACAATTTGGCATTGTCATAGATTTGATCGCTGGTAAACGAAGCCTTAGCCACACCGGCGTGAACAATACCGTTCTTTTCAACACGATATTGAACTTCACCTGCTTTGGCATTTTTAACAGCGGTAGCAACATCGGTGGTAACCGTACCGAGTTTCGGGTTCGGCATCAAGCCTTTCGGGCCCAACACGCGAGCAACACGACCGGCCATACCCATCATATCCGGAGTTGCGATACATCTGTCAAAGTCAACCTTGCCGGCCAAGATTGAATCCACCAGGTTTTCGGCACCGATAATATCAGCACCGGCAGCCTTAGCTTCATCAGCCTTTTCGCCTTGCGCAAACACAGCCACGCGAACGGTTTTACCGTTGCCGTGCGGCAACTGGCAAACGCCGCGAATCATTTGATCGGCGTGTTTCGGATCAACACCTAAGTTAATTGCCAAATCGATGGTCTCATCGAATTTTGCAGTTGCATTTTCTTTTACGATATTGATAGCTTCTTTCAAGCTGTAAGCCTGGTTCTTATCAATATTTTTATATGCATTTACTAATCTCTTTCCGCTCATCGACTTACTCCGTTACTTCAATACCCATGGAAACAGCCTGACCTTTAACCATATTCATGGCAGATTCAACTGTCGAGCAGTTCAAATCCGGCATTTTGGTCGTGGCAATTTCTTTAACTTGCGCCAAAGTAATTTTGCCGGCAGACTTTTTGCCCGGTTCTTTAGATGCAGATTGAACACCGGCGGCTTTCTTAATCAAATAAGAAACCGGCGGCAACTTGGTGATGAACGTAAAGCTCTTATCATCGTAAGCGGTAATGATTACCGGCACCGGTACACCCGGCTCGATTTTTTGCGTTTGTGCATTGAATGCTTTACAAAATTCCATAATATTCAAGCCCTTTTGGCCCAAAGCAGGACCTACCGGCGGAGACGGATTCGCCTTACCCGCAGGTATTTGCAGCTTAATCAG
>JAEEGL012600619.1_pt1 | contig 11767 bp, 10 predicted proteins | sample 9134231 | NCBI WGS metagenome assembly JAEEGL01 (sample SAMN16246548, study PRJNA631951) | gut metagenome | biome: gut microbiome; feature: rumen; material: fiber-attached | host: Bos | place: Iran: Karaj | collected 2018-10
CCCCGACGGTCAGGCGGCAGCCGCCGCACATCCCCGTCCCGTCGATCATGATCGGGTTCATCGAAACGACGGTCGGGACGTTATAGGGCTTTGCCGTGGCGACGACGAACTTCATCATGATCAGGGGACCGATCGTGATGATCTCGTCGTAGTTCTCGCCGGCTTCAAGCCACTCTCCGAGCGGGACGGCCACGACGCCCTGCCCACCCGCGCTCCCGTCGTCGGTCATGACGGCGAGACGGTCGGACACGGCGGCGAATTCCTTTTCCAGAATCAGAAGATCCTTGGAGCGGAAGCCGATTACGGTATGCACCTCGCACCCGAGACGGTGGAGTTCCTCCGCTACGGGCAGCGCGATGGCGCAGCCGACGCCCCCGCCGACGACGCAGACCTTTTTCAGCCCTTCGACCTCGGTCGGTTTGCCGAGCGGTCCGGCGAAATCGGTAACGGTATCGCCGACGTTCTTCCGGTTCAGCGCCGACGTGGTCGCGCCGACGATCTGAAAGATGATGCGGACGGTCCCCTTTTCGCGGTCGTATCCGGCGACGGTCAGGGGGATGCGCTCGCCCTCCTCGTCCACGCGCAGGATCACGAACTGCCCGGGGCGGGCGGACGCGGCGACGTAGGGCGCCTCGATCTCCATCATGGTCACGGTGGGGTTCAGACTCCGTTTTTCTGTGATGCGGTACATGGGTTTCCTTTCTTCCGATCGGCTCCGATGGGCGGAGCCGCGGGTAAAATATTAAAAAACATTATACCAAAGTCACCCCCTTTTTGTCAAGTGCGGCGGCGCGATTTTCGGCGTCCGGCGGGCAAAAAACGAAAAAGCGGTCGAGTCCGATCATATTCGCCGAAACCGTTGACATTCACGCGCGAGTGTGCTAAAATGAATAAAAGAGACTATCGAAGGGAAAAGGTCTATGCAGTCGTCCGGAATTCCTTTGGAGATCGAGCGGAAGTATCTGATCCGAATGCCCGACGTCGCGGCGCTTTGCGCGCTGCCCGGCTGCGTCGTCTCGGAGATCGAACAGACCTATCTGCCCGACCCTGCCCCCGGCGCGACCGAGCGGATCCGGCTCCGGCGTTTTTCCGACCGGACGGAGTACACCCACACGGTGAAGATCCGGCTCTCCAAAGTCGAGGCAAGGGAAGACGAGGAGACGGTGGACGAGGGGACCTACCGGTCGCTGCTTTCCCGCCGCGATCCGGCGCTGAATACCGTTATCAAAACGCGGTACGCGTTTCCCCTTGACGGACAGGTCTACGAGGTGGACGTCTATCCGTTTTGGAAAAAGACCGCGATCCTCGAGACCGAACTCCCCGACGCTTCGCTCTGCGCGCCCATTCCGCCCTGCCTTACGGTGATCCGCGAGGTGACCGGGGAGGCCGCGTACACCAACCGCAATCTTGCCCGGCGGATCCCGCCGGAACCCGACGCCGCCCTCTGACGGTCGCCGTATCATTCTATCGAAAGGAGATCCAGGCGTGTTTCCAGGTGAAACCCCGGTATCCGGGACGCGGTCCCGCGGGTATCGGTTCAACGGAATTTTCGGTTCGTCCACGGTGACGGTACTGCTCTTTTTGCTGGCGCTTGCGTTCGTCTGGTTCAGATGGTACGTCGTCGGCGCCGTCGTGTTCGTACTCGTCGCCTCTCTGGAACTGGTCTTCTGTTCGGATCTGTCGGTCCCCGCGCTCCCGCTCCTGCTTCTCTCCTGTATCGTGCTCCCCTGCTACGACAGTTTTAATACCTTTATCCGCTACTCTTGGGTCGTGGGCGTCTTTCTTGTCGCCTTTATCTACAACCTGATCGTCTTCCGGGAAAAGATGAAGATCGGGCGCACCTTCTTCGGACAGGTCGCCGTCATGATCGCCCTGATGCTCGGCGGGACGGGGTACATCGCGCGGGAAGATCTGCTCTCCCCGATGTCGCTCTTCTACGTTCTGACGCTCGGGCTCGGGATGGTTCTGATCTACCTGCTCTTAAAATCGCGCTTCTCGCGCTTCAACGTCTACGGGATCTTCGGACGCGTCGCGCCGATGATGTACCTGGTCGGGATCCTCTCCTGCGCCGTCATTCTGCTTTACACGATCCGGGACAACCCCGCCGAACCCTACTTCTTCTCCCGGGTGCTTCAGAATCTGCTCTACGCCGAGTTCCAGCCGTCGAACAACTATTCGACGCTGCTGATGCTCGCGATGCCCTTCCCGGTCTGGTACGCCCTGAAACAGCACCCGCTGCACATCCTCTCCTGCTTCGTCTTCTTCGTCGCCATCGTGACAAGCGGTTCGCGCGCCGGCATCCTGCTCGGGGCGATCGAACTGATCCTCTGCTATCTGTTCTGGCTGCGCTACTGCGGACCGATCTCGAAGAAGATCGGGTCGTTCCTCGGTCCGTTTCTGATCCTGATCGCCCTGATCGGGATCAACTGGTTTATGACCACCTACCCGAACTTCGGTGGCGTCGATCCTCACGAGCCCCGTTCGGAGGCGCTTCCGATCGCGTTCCGCGCGTTCAGCGAACACCCGATCTTCGGGATCGGGCTCCGCAATCACGCCCTCGACGGAATCTATGACCCCAAGAAGGGCGCGCTCTGCTGGTTCCATATGTACTTCCCGCAGATCTTCGCCTCGATGGGATTGGTCGGTTTCTTTGCCTACCTGCTCCAGATCCTTCTGCGCTCGACCCTGATCTTCCGCCGGAAGAAAGGCCCGGTGCGCTCGACGCTCGGGCTGTCCTACATCGGACTGTTTCTGATGTCGCAACTCAACCCCGGCGAATTCTGCCCGTTCCCGTACGCCGTGATGGCGATCGCCGTCTTCGTCATGCTCGAACAACTTGAAGAGACCGAGCGGACGGCGCGTCTGCTCGCGCCCGAATGGGGCGAGAACGTCTGACACTGCATTTCAACTACCCCGAAGGAGAATAGAATACCATGACCGAACTCGAACAAAAGGTGTACGAACTGGGCGTGATCCCCGTCATCAAGATCAGCGATCCCGACGACGCGATCCCGCTTGCGAAGGCGCTGATCGACGGCGGACTTCCCGCCGCGGAGATCACCTTCCGTACTTCCTGCGCCGCTGAGGCGATCAAGAAGATCACCGACGCGTTCCCCGAGATGCTTGTGCTCGCCGGCACGGTGCTGAACGCCGCGCAGGTCGACGCCGCCGTCGCCGCGGGGGCGAAGATGATCGTCAGCCCCGGGCTGAACCCCAAGACCGTCGCCTACTGCAAATCGAAGAATATTCCGATCATTCCCGGTACCGCCAACCCCTCGGATATCGAGCAGGCGATTGAACTCGGACTCGATACCGTCAAGTTCTTCCCGGCGGAAGCGGTCGGCGGACTTAAAATGCTGAAAGCCATGTCGGCTCCCTACGGCGCGATGCGCTTCATGCCGACCGGCGGGATCAACGCCGACAACCTGCTCTCCTACCTGCAGTTCGATAAGATCCTCTGCTGCGGCGGCAGTTTCATGGTGAAGGACGACCTGATCCGCGACAAGAAGTGGGACGAGATCACCGAACTGACGCGCGGCGTCGTCCGCGCCATGCTCGGCTTCGAGTTCGCGCACGTCGGGATCAACTCCGAAAACAAGGAAGAGGCGCTCCGCGCGGCGAAACTGCTCGAGACCATGTTCGGTCTGCCGGTCCGCGAGACCAGCAAGAGTTACTTCGCCGGCGTCCCGTTTGAAGTCATGATGGCGAAAGGTCCCGGCAAGAACGGACACATCGGGATCAAAACCAACTTCGTCGACCGGGCGATGGCGTACTTCAAACGGCAGGGATTCGCGATCGACGAATCCTCGATCACCTACGCCGACAACGGAAAGCCGAAGTTCTTCTACTTCAAGGACGAGATTTTGGGCTTTGCTTTCCACGTAGTCCAGAAATAATCCGCAGGGGCTGTAAAAAAAGGTCAGACCGAAAAAGCGAAAAAGAAGATTAAAGCAGCCGATCATAAGACCGCTTTCCTTGCGTGGATAAAAAAAGGAAGAAACCCCGTTGGGCTTCTTCCTTTTTTCGCTTTTTCTACCGCCGTTTTGCGCCTCTGCCGTACGCCTGTACGGCGCCGAGTGCGCAAAGCGACGCTTCCGCCTCTTTTTTTTCGAGCCCCTGCCGGCGGGGCTGTAAAAAAAGGACAGACCGAAAAATGAAAAAGAAAAAATAAGTAAAAACTGTTGCAAAACAGACGCAAGAATGGTATAATAAAAGTCTAAATTTTTCGGTACGGTTGTCGGGCGACCGGCATAGATTGAGAGGATTGCGGTGAACGGAACGCAACTGGAAAAACCGCATATGACGCGCATTGACCGAAGGATGACCGTCCTTGCCGCGGCGATCTACCTCGTTGAGTATCTCGGACGGTACAATCTTGCGGCGGCGAAAATCGAGATGATCGACGCCTTCGGCGGAAACGCCAAGGCGATGCTCGGGCTTGCGCTGACCTTGATGGCGATCTCCTACGGGTTCGGACAGATCGTGATGGGCTTCATCGGAGATCGCGTCCCGCCGCGGTTCGTCGTGTTCGCGGGACTTCTCGGCGCGGGGACGTGCAATATCGCCGTCGGCTGCGCGACGAGTTTGCCCCTGATCTGCACCGCGTGGTTTCTGAACGGCGTGTGCAAAGCCATGATCTGGCCGTCGCTCGTGCGGCAGATGACCTGCGATATGACCGACGACGGGTTCCAGAAGGGGATCGTTTGGGTGTCGATCGCCAGCAATGTCGGGATCGTTCTGGTCTATCTCGCCATCGTGCCGGTCAGTATCCTTCTGCTCTCGTGGCGGCTCGCGTTCTGGTTCGCGGGGGCTGCCGAGGTCGCAGCGGGCGTCGTCTGGGTGCTTTCCGTGCGGACCATTCCGTCGGCGGGACTGCTCAAACGCGCGCTGCGCGCCGACGCCGACGAACCCGGGGCGGAAGAAAAGAAAAAGCCGTCCGCGTGGCCGATCATACTGGCGGCGGGACTGCCGTTGCTCTATCTCGTCGTGATCGCGCACGGTCTGCTCCGCGACGGCGTGACGAACTGGATGCCGGAACTCTTGAAAGATACCTACAATCTCGGCAGTATCGCCGCGATCATGAGTTCGGCGATCTTGCCGATCTTCTCGACGGTCTGCGTGATCATCGCCGGGATCGTGTACATGAAACTCAAGAACGAGTTGACCTCGTCCGCGATCTTCTGGGGGATCGTTCTGATCTCGCTCGGTTGCCTGACCTTCACGATGGGGCGCTCCTCGATTTTGACCGTTATTCTGCTCGCTCTCGCGATGAGCGGGATCCAGGCGATCAACCACATCCTGACGACCCGCGTCCCGCACCGTTTCGCGTCCGCCGGGATCGTGTCGACGGTCGCGGGGCTCCTGAACTCGGCGACCTACGTCGGCGTCGCGATCTCGGGCTACGGCGTCGCGGTCTACAGCGAGGCGTTCGGTTGGCACGCCACCGTGATCGCGTGGCTCGTGATCGCCGCCGTCGGTACGCTCGCTCTGGTGCTCTGTCTCGCTCGCTGGAAGCGCTTCATCTCCAAACAGTAAAAACGAAAACGCCCCCGACGGGGGGCGTTCTTTTTTGCCGTTTTTTATTCGGCGGGAGCGGGTTCTTCGTTCTGCTCTTTCTTTTCGTCGGTCTCGATCGGGACGCGATCGGAGAAGAAGGAGAAGAGGAAGAGCAGCGCAGAAGCGAGCAGGACGCCGCCGACGATATCGGTCAGCCAATGCACGCCGGACAGGAGTCGCGCGACCGTAACGAACGCCGCGAGCAGATAGAAGGGGAGCGAAAAGAGCACGGGGGAAACGCGCAGGGCGAAGCGGCGGTAGAGGATTCGCGCCGCCGAGACGAAGACCGCGATCGAGAGCATCGTGTGCGAAGAGGGGAAGGACGCCTCGGGAGTCGTGCCGTCGAGCAGCAGCGGGCGGAAGTTGATCACGGCGATCTCGAACAGAAGATAGAAGAGGATCACCGCGGCGTAAAGGCAGGCGAGCACCACGAAGTCAAAGCCCATTTTGCGAAGGCTGAAACGCGAGGCGAAGAAGCGCACCGCCGCCCAGATCGCAAAGCCCGCGGCAAGCGCGATCGCCAGGTAGCCGAAGTATTCGGTCACGTCGTAGAAACGCAAATGGACGCCGATCGCGTCCCGCACGGCGAAGTTTAAGGACGAAAGACCGATCTCTTTCCCGGTCTCCGCGTCAAGCGCGACGTCGACCGTCTTGAGCAATACGATCAGAACGAGGAATAATACGAGGAGCAGCGCCCCGACCGGCAGTTTCCAATTCTTTTTGCAAAAGCACTCTTTTTTGTTTTCCGACATTTTATACTCCTTTTCCCGACGTTGCGTCAGTCGGGTGCGTGTACTATTATACACGATTGAAAGAGAAAAGTCAAATGAGAGGGGGACGCTCGCGCAACCGACAGTGCGATGCGTTTTATCCCGCGCAGCGGTAGGGGGCGGCGTCCCCGACGCCCCGGAAACGAAGCAAAACGAACCGGCGCAGTTGTGTTTTTGAACCCGCGGCACGAAGAATGAGTGCCGCAATCTTCATTTCCTTAAGGAAGTTCTTTGACCAACTTTCTTCCAAGAAAGTTGGCGTTCTCCTTTCACTCTCTTTACTTTTGAAAGATTTGTGCTATAATCAAGACGAGAGGGGGTGTGCGGGGTGCGTTTCGGGTTTTCGTACGTCGGTTTGATTTGGCTGCTCCTGCTTTTCGTTCCCAACTTTCTGTGGACGAAGCGGCAGCCGGAGAACTACGGGGCATACGCGAAGAACGAGAGCCGGGTACTGCTCGCCTTCGAGCGGGTCGGGGAAGTGCTGGTCACCGTTGTCGCCGTGATTTTTGCCGACTTCAATCCGCGCTTTCCTCTGACGCTCTGGTCGCTCTGGCTTTTGGCGTCGCTGATCGCCATGCTGCTCTACGAGGTCTTCTGGATCCGCTACTTTAAGAGCCCTCGAACGATGCTTGATTTCTACCGTCCCCTGCTCGGGGTCCCGGTCGCCGGCGCGACGCTTCCGGTCCTCGCGTTCCTTCTGCTCGCCGTCTACGGCGGGAACGTCGTCCTGCTCGTCTCCGCGCTTCTGCTCGGCGTCGGGCATATCGGCATCCACCTCGCCCACCGAAAAGAGGCGATCCAAGCCGCCGGGGAAGGGCAAGAATAGTATTGCATACAAAAAGCGGGCGCGCCGTTCGGCGCGCCCGCATCGTTTTTTTGCGTTGCCCGTTTGTCGAAGGTCAGCCGTAGGTTTTGATGATTTCCTCGGCAATCATTTTGCGGGGGATACAGCGATCCATCGCCTGCTTTTCGATATAGCGATGGGCGGTGGGCTCGGTCATCTTCAGTTCGCTGATCAGCAGCCATTTCGCGCGGTTGACAAGACGAATCTCGTTCATCTTTTCCTCGATCGAGAGGGTCTTGGTGCGGTTCTTGCGCAGCCCTTCGCGCGCGCTGATCAGCCAGTCGAGCGCGATCGAGAAGACCGGGCGCGAGATGGGTTTTTGGAGCAGAAAGACGCCGTGTTCGGCGAGTTTTTCAAACGCGAGGTCGTACTGTTCGGTCTTGGCGAGGAACAGGACCACCGAGTCGCAGGACGTGACGGTGTCGATCGAGAAGCGGATCCCGACGTCCTCCCCGACGGGGGAGTTCACCACGACGAAGTCGAAGGCGCGCTCGACCAGCGCCCGCTTCGCGACGCTGATGCCCGAGACCGTCTGTACCGGCGTGAAGGTAGGGACGGAGAAGTATTCCGTGAGCGCGGAATTGAACTTTTCGGACGACGAGACGACGAGAACGCTGTACGACTGTTCTTTGAGATCCATGCTCCGTCCCTCCTTTCGCGTTTATTTTCGAAAATGCAGGTCAGTCTTTGCAGTAGGCGTTCAGGATCTCGGCGGGGAGCATGGTTTTCAGCCATTCGTCGCCCTTTGCCGCGGCTTTCGCCTTCACGAGCGTATCGGGCAGACGCGTCAGGGCGCCGGTCTTCGCGCTCTCCGCCTGGAAGAGGTTGAGGTCGACCGGCGCGGGGAGCGACAGCCCCTTTTCAGCGCCGTAGAGCCCCGCCCGGATCATCAGCGTAAAGGCGATATACGGATTTGCCGCCGGATCGGGCGAACGGAGTTCGGCGCGGCGGTATTCTTTCGCCGCGGCGGGGATCCGCACCAGTTGCGAGCGGTTCTCGCGCGACCAGGACACAAAGCGCGGCGCCTTCATCTGTCCGAGGCGTTCGTAGGACGCGTCGACGGGGTTGAAAAATACGGTCATCGGTACGATTTTATCAAGCACCCCCGCGATCATGCTCTCCTGCTTTTTCTGGTCGTCGGGTTTGACCGACCAGTTGACGTGGAAGCCGTTGCCCGGGGCGTTCAAAAGCGGTTTCGGGGAGAAGTCGGCGTACAGTCCGTTGCGGCGCGCGACCGTCCGCACCACCGTCTGGAAGGTCATGACGTTGTCGGCGGCGGCGAGCGCTTCGGTATAGCGGAAGTCGATCTCGTTCTGCCCCGGTCCCTCTTCGTGGTGCGAACTCTCGGGGCGAATGCCCATCTGTTCGAGGGTCAGGCAGATCTCGCGGCGCACGTTCTCGCCCTTGTCCTCGGGCGCGATATCCAGATAGCCCGCCCGGTCGTAGGGGATCTTGGTCGGAGCGTTCTTCTCGTCAAGTTCGAAGAGGTAGAACTCCTGTTCCGCCCCGAACGAGAAAGTGTAGCCCGCCGCGCGCGCGTCGGCGACCGCCTTTTTCAGAAGCCCGCGGGTGTCGCAGGCAAAGGGCGTCCCGTCGGGGTAGGAGACGGCGCAGAACATACGCACGACCTTTCCGTGCTCGGGCCGCCAGGGCAGCCAGGTCAGGGTCTCGGGATCGGGGTGCAGGAAGAGATCGGAATGCGCCTCGTCACCGAAGCCGGCGATCGCCGACGCGTCGAACGCGATCCCGTGTTCAAAGGCGCGCGGCAGTTCCTCCGGCATGATCGAGATATTCTTCTGCTTTCCGAAGACGTCGCAGAAGGCGAGGCGGATAAACTTGACGTCCTCCTCGGCGACGTATTGCATGACCTCTTCTTTTGAGTAGTTCATGTTGACCTCCCTGTACGTTCAGTTCGGAACGTAAAGTCGTTTATACGGATTTTTACCGTCGGGGGTAACGACGGTGAAAGGGGAATCCATCAGTTCCTTTTCGTCTCTGCCGAAAAGGGCGCAGTATTCCGAGACGTAGGCGCGGATCTCGTCCACGTCCTCGTCGGTTGCCGGACGCGCCGTCACCTGATCGGGGAAGGCGACGCCGGAGCAGTCCGAGCGCAAAATCATCTTTCCCCCGTGCATCCCGGTACAGGGGAAATTGCCGACGATGCGGCGCTTTTTGTCGGAAAGACCGAGCACGACGATCACGCCGCCCGCCTGGTACTCCCCGAGAAAACTGCCGGCGCAGCCGCCGATCACGAGGACGGGGATCTTCTCTTCGTACGCCTTCATGTGGATACCGGCGCGGTAGCCCGCGTCGCCCTTGACGAAGATGCGTCCGCCCCGCATGGCGTAGCCCGCCGCGTCGCCGACGTTGCCGGCGATTACGATCTCCCCGGCGTTCATGGTGTCGCCGACCGCATCCTGCGCGTTGCCGTCGACCACGATCTTACCGCCGTTCAGATACGCGCCCAGCGCGTTGCCCGGCACGCCCTTGATCGTAACCGAAACGTCCGACATCCCGGCGCAGATGAACCGCTGACCGAGACAGCCGGTCAGGGTGATCTTGCCCTTCTTCTCGCGGATCGCCTCGTTGATGGCGCGGAAGCCGAGTTCGCTCACATCGAATAACATATTATACCACACCCCCAAACTTTTTTCTACGGTTTTCGCGCGAAAAGATCAAATTGGAAGCAAATTTTTTCGTCAGGTCGAAATCGAGCGTCGAAAGAGGCGTCTTTTCGCGCACCAGAGAGGTATAGATCCCGGCGCGTTCGGTCTCCCCGATCAGGATATACCCGCGGAGCAGACCGTCCTTTGTAAAGAAGCGTTTGATCCCCGCGTCGCTCTTCTCTTCGGTCATCTCGCCGTCGTAGGCGCCGGCGGTCATGATATGCAGACCGAAGAAGCCGATCGAGTTCATCGGGATCGCGTTCGACAGCGCTTCGTCGCCCCCCGCCATATTGCACCCGGCGGTATGCCCCTGCAGGTAGGCGTTCGGCAGGATCGCGAGCACGCGGTTGCCGCCGGTCGAGGAGTCGTACCCCTCGGCGCAGTCGCCCGCGGCAAAGATCGAAGGAAGGTCGGTCGCGCACCTCTGATCGACCACGATCCCGCGGTTGACGGATCCCCCCGCGTTTTTGACCAGGTCGGTATTGGCGCGTACGCCGACGGCGAGCACCAGAACGTCGAAGTCCACGGTCTTCCCGCTCTTCATCGTCGCGACGTTTCGGTCGAACTTCACCGCTGTATCGCCGAGCAGGAAGTCGATGCCGCTCTCTTCAAGGTGTTTCTGCACCACGGCGGCGCAGTCGGCGTCCAGGATGCTCGACAGCACCCGGTCGGCAAGGTCGCAGACCGTGATCTGTCCGACGCGATCTTTGATCCCCTCGGCGCATTTCAGTCCGATCAGCCCCGCCCCGACGATCAGTACGCGCGCCTTCCCGTCGAGCGCCCCTTCGAGCGCCAAAGCGTCGTCGAGGGTCATAAAGGAATACTTCTTTTCGACCGTGTCCAACCCTTCAAAGGGCGGGACGAAGGGACGCGAACCGGTCGCGATCAAGAGCGCGTCGTAGGGAAGGGCTTCGCCCCCGTCGAGCGTCACGGTCTTCTTGTTGGGATCCAGCGCGACGGCGCGGCGTCCGTAGAGCACCCGGCAGCCGTTCTTTTCGTAGAAGTCGGCGGGGCGGTAGTTCATTTTGGCAAGGTCGGTCTTGCCCATCAGGTAGTAGGAGATCAGGGGACGCCCGTAGATCGGACGGTCCTCCCCGGAGACGACCGTGATCTCCCCCTCCGCGTCAAGGGCGCGGATCCCTTCAATGCAGCCGACGGCGGCGGTGCCGTTGCCGACGATCACGTAGCGTTTCATTCTCCGTCGCCCCTTTCTTCGTAAACGATCGCTTTGTTCGGGCAGCCCGTCACGCAGGCGGGTTCGCCGCAGGCGTTCTCAAGGCAGAGTTCGCATTTCTGCATCGTCCCGTTCTCCCCCGGGGCGAGCGCGCCGTAGGGACAGACCAGAACGCAGGTCAGACACCCGACGCATTTGGTGCGGTCGATCTTCACCACGCCGTCCTTTTTAGAGATCGCCCCGGCGATGCAACTCTTGACGCAGAGCGGATCGGTGCAGTGGCGGCAGGAGACGGCGAAGGTGATCTTGTCGTCCCCCTCGACGTGGATGCGCGGGAAGATCTTCTTGTCCTTCAAGGCGAACGCCATATCCGAGAGACCCGAATTGGCGAAGGCGCAGTTGTATTCGCAGAGATGGCAGCCGAGACACCATTCTTCGTTGACGTAAACTCTTTTCATCGTTATTCACCCGCGTGTGCGATCCCGAGGATCGACAGTTCCTTTTCGTTCAGTCCGACGCCCCGGAGCATCAGACGGTTGCCGCGCAGCGCCTCGATCGAGTTGATGCCCATACCGCCCATGATCTCCATGATCTCGTGCCGCCAGGCGGTCATCAGGTTGACAAGCCGTTCGCTCCCGATGTCGGGATTCAGGCGCTTGACCAGATCGGGACGCTGGGTGGCGATGCCCCAGTTGCACTTGCCGGACTGGCAGGTGCGGCAGAGGTGGCAGCCCATGGCCAGCACTGCCGCCGTGGC
>JAEEGL012794284.1_pt1 | contig 11767 bp, 9 predicted proteins | sample 9134231 | NCBI WGS metagenome assembly JAEEGL01 (sample SAMN16246548, study PRJNA631951) | gut metagenome | biome: gut microbiome; feature: rumen; material: fiber-attached | host: Bos | place: Iran: Karaj | collected 2018-10
GACAACTACTCGATCCTGACGGATATTCAGGGTATGGAAGACCACTACGGCGACATGGACTTCAAGGTTGCCGGTACAAGAGAAGGCATCACCGCCTTACAGATGGATATCAAGTGCAAGGGCATTACCAGAGAGATCTTCAAGGAAGCGCTCGCACAGGCCCACAAGGGCAGAATGGAGATCCTCGACAACATGGCAACAGCCATCGCTGAACCGAGGAAGGAAGTCAGCCCGTATGCGCCGAAGATGGTCACCTTCATGATTCCGACCGACAAGATCAGAGAAGTCATCGGTACGGGCGGCAAGGTCATCAACGACATCATCGACAAGTGCGATCAGGTCAAGATCGACATCGATGACGACGGCAAGGTTGTCATTTACCACACTTCCAAGGAAGCGATTGACAAGGCCAAGGAGATGATCGACAACATCACAAGAGAAGCCAAGGTCGGCGAGATCTACGAATCTACTGTCGTCCGCATCGAGAAGTTCGGCGCCTTCGTCGAACTCTTCAAGGGCCATGACGCGCTGCTTCATGTCTCAAAGATCACCTACGGAAGAGTCGAAAAGCCGGAAGATGTCCTGAAGATCGGTGACAAGATCAAAGTCAAGGTTACCGAGATCGACGAGAAGGGCAGAGTCAACGTCTCCGCCAAGGACCTGCTTCCGAAACCGCAAAAGCAGCTTAAGAAGCTGGTAAACGAAAAGAAACAGGAATTCAAGGAAGAAATCAAACAGGAGCTCAAGGAAGAGACAAACGAGGAGCCCAAGGAAGAAAAGAAAAAGCCTCTCGGCGAAATCCGTTTCTTCGGCAAGAAAAACTAAATAAAAAAGCCACCTGGGTGGCTTTTTTATATGATTTCGATTTCGTGAGGATAATGGTTGAGTACCTCGCATCCCTCTTTTGTCACGACGACGAGGTCTTCGATGCGACATCCTAGCGTTTCCGGATCGTAGATGCCCGGTTCGATGGAGAAGACGTTGTTTGCTTCTGCCAGATCTGTAAAGGCAGCCGAGACATCGCCATACTCGTGATCTTCTATGCCGATGAAGTGGCCGAGGCGATGCGTGAAGTATTTTCCATATCCACCGTTTTCGATGACGTCTCTTGCGGTCTTGTCGATATCGCAGAGCCTGACACCTTCTTTCACGAAGGCAATCGCATCTTCGTTGGCTTTTCTGACCAGCTCATATACTTTTCGAGCGGCATCGTCAGGTTCTTTCTGAAAGAAGAAAGTCCTGGTCATGTCGGAACAGTAGCCGTGGTAGGTACAGCCGACGTCGAAGAGGACGGCATCGCCAATCTTCAGTTTTGTATCATCAGGCATGTGATGGGGATCTGCCGCATTTTTGCTGAAAGCTACGATCGGTTTAAAGGAATATCCCTCGGCACCGAGGTCCTGATAGATCTTCAGCGTCTGATCGGCGATTTCCTTCTCGCTGACACCTTCGTGGACAAGTGTCTTGAAGATGGCCATCGCTTCGTCGTTGATCTGCGAGGATCTTCGCATCAGTTTCAGTTCCTCCTCATCCTTGACGGCTCTCGTCTTGTCGACGGCGATCGATCCGTTGATGAAATCAGCTGCCAGTCCGGCTTTCTGCATCGGCAGAAGGAAGCGTGCGGGCAAAACCTTGTCAACGCCCAGTATGCCTTTAGGATCGACATGCGGGGCCAGAAGCTCGCAGATATCATCGCCATCGCTGTAAGAGACCACATTCAGTCCCTGCATCCTTTCAAAAGGAAAGAGGGTATTCAGAAACAGGACAGGCATTTCATCTCTTTTTAACAGGAGACCCAGAAAGCGCTCGCCGGGGTAGATCTGTCTGCCGATCAGATATCTGATCGCGTAGGGATCGCTCACCAGCATCGCATCAGCTTCCAGTCTCTTCATGACTTTTTCAATTCTGTCGGGATTCATGAGAAAACCTCCTATTTTCATTTTATCCGTTTCTTAATTCGGAACAATAAAGATTATAATAAAACTATGCGAATGAGAAAGAAGAAATGGGTTCCGGCCTTTCTGGAAAAGGAAGAGGAATACCTGATTGAAGATCTGAAGGATCTGAAGGAAGAAAAGCCCGTCTATATAGAGATCGGCATGGGCATGGGCGATTTCATCACCCAGAGTGCGAAGGGTCATCCCGAGGTTTTTTATGTCGGCCTGGAGAAGGAAGAGACCTGCGTCGCCCGGGCGATCAAAAAGGCGAGAGAGCTGGAACTTGACAATCTGCGGATCATTCTGGCTGATGCGGCAAGGCTCGAGGAGATCTGCGATCCTTCTTCAATCGATCTGATCTATCTGCATTTCTCTGATCCCTGGCCCAAGAAAAGGACGCATAAGCGCCGCCTGACCTATCCGACTTTCCTGAAGATCTACGAGAAGATTCTGAAGAAAGACGGCATCCTGATCTTCAAGACGGACAATCCGGATTTTTTTGAGGATTCGCTGGGTTATTTTGAAGGTTCTTCCTTTGAACTGCTGGATATCGACAGGAACTACTACCGGGAAGGGGAGCCGATGACGGCATATCAGGCGAAGTTCCACAGTGAGGGGAAGCCGATCAACTATGCGAAATACAGAGTCAATAAGGTATAATAATAGAGTATGAAAATCATAAGAAAACTGATCTGCGTGCTGCTGGTCCTTTGTCTGAGCGGCTGCACCAGTGCAAAGAAATACACCGCCTATACGATCTATCCGATCGACTATCTTTTGTCCAGGATCGGCGGAAACAGGATCGAAGCGATTTCCGTTCAGGACAAGTCGCTCGTTCAGTGCGCCAATCTCAGGGCCGATTACAAGGAGATCCTCTCCGATTCCTCCGTCCTTTTTCATATCGGCAATCTCGAACCGTACATGGATCTCTACGATGGCCAGATCAAGGAACTCGGAATCGATCTGAGTGCAGGCGATCTCTCCGTCCTCAACTGTCTTTACGAATACAAACGATACACGCCGGTCGTCGTCGACGGCAAGGTCTCCTTCGTCGAAGGTCCCTACTATGAAGGCGACATCTTCAATGAGATCGATGTCTACGACCTGGATCCCTTCATCTGGCTTTCACCCAGCGGCATGTACTGCATGGCCAAGGACGTGTACGAATATCTCTCAAACAACTACGTGGAACAGTCTTCGTTCTTTGCGGAAAACTATAAACAGGTTGCCGACGATCTGATCGCCCTCGATGCATCTTATCAGGCACTTGCCTCTAAACTCGTCAAGGAAAACAAGACGATCAAGTTTGTCTCGATGACCGGTTCCTTCGGCTGCTGGCAGAAGGACTTCGGCTTCCAGGTCTATCCGGTCTGTCTTTCGAAGTACGGCGCAGTTCCCTCTGCCGCCCAGCTGGAAGCGATCAAGGCAAGGATCATAAACGACGATGTGAAATTCATCGCCTACGAACAGAACCTTCCGCAGGAGATGATGAATCTGATGGTGTCTCTGGAAGAGGAACTCGGACTCAAGCGCATCACGCTTCACAACATATCTTCACTGACATCCTCGCAGGTCGAATCGGGGAAGGACTATCTCTCCCTGATGTACGAGAATCTCAGCGTGCTTGAAAGTATTGCGACCTCCTCGTATGTCGCTCCTGCAGCAAGTCAGCCGATTGAAACGGAAATGGAAGGAGAATAGGACATGAAACTGCTTCTGATCGACGGGAACTCAGTGCTGTTCAGAGGTTTCTATGCAACCTGTTACGGTAATATCATGAAGACATCCAAAGGCGTATACACGAATGCGGTATACGCTTTTGCCAATATGCTGAACAAGGCGATCAGACAGATCGGACCGGATTACTGCGCCGTCGCCTTCGACAAGGGCAAGCATACCTTCCGCCATGAGTTTGCGCCGGATTACAAGGCCGGCCGCAGAGAGACGCCGGAAGAACTGATCGGCCAGTTTCAGCTGGTCAGGGAGATGCTGGAAGCCTACAACATCCCTTATTACGAATATGATACGATCGAAGCCGACGACATCATCGGCTCGCTGTCAAAGAAATACAATATCGAGACCTGTGTCCTCTCATCCGACCGCGACATGCTTCAGCTGATCGACGATACGACCAGCGTCTATGTCATGCGCAAGGGCATGTCGGACATCGCGAAGATGGATGAAGCGGCATTAAAGGAAGAATACGGGCTCAAGCCGTATCAGATCATCGACTTCAAGGGCCTGGCCGGTGACAAGTCGGACAACATCAAGGGCGTGGAGGGCGTCGGCGAAAAGACAGCCGTCAAGCTCTTAAATGATTTCGACACCTGTGAAGGCATCTACGATCACATCGACGAGATCAAGGGCAAGCTGCAGGAAAAGCTGATCCGCGACAAGGATTCCTGCTTCCTGTCCAAGCGCCTGGCAACGATCAAGACCGACGTGGATATCGAAGGCGACCTCGAGGATCTGAAACTTGCAATCGACGAGAAGGGGAGAAACGAATTCTTTGAGAAATACGAGATGTACTCGCTGATCAGAAAGATCGATGCGCCCGTTGAAACAAAGAAGCAGGAAGCGAAGATCTGTGAACGAATATCGCCTGAACTGTTGAAGGACGCATTCATTTATTTCATTTCGGATGAATTCTCCTACTATCAGCGGAATCTCTTTGGCGCCAGTTTTGCCAATGAGAAGGGGCAGGAATACATCACGATCGAGGATCTGAAGCAGGATGAAAATGCACTGGCCTATCTGGCGTCGGACGAAAAGAAGAGTTTCTTCGATCTCAAGGCGGTCAGACATGCGCTGTCGTACAACGGCATCGCCTTGGGTGAAGGATCGGACGACATCTTCCTGATGTGCTTCCTTTCCAACAACTACAACGCCGATCTCAAGAGCATCATCCTCAATTACGGCTACGGTGAGATCAGAGAAAACAAGGAAATTTTCGGTACGGAGAAGAAGCCGTTGCAGCCGGTGAAGGAAGATCTGGCAGCCTACGCTTCGCAGATCTCTTCCTCTCTTTTTGAAATCGGAAAGAAAGCCAGAAAAGAACTGGACGACAAGCAGATGAACGATCTCTATGAGAAGATCGAACTGCCGCTTGTCCACGTGCTATACGATATGGAAAAGCAGGGCGTCTGCTGCGATGTACAGGAACTCGATGAGATCGCTCTGCGTACAAAACAGAAGGTCGACGCTCTGGAAGAGAGGATCTACCGGCTGGTCGGTCACGCCTTCAACATCTCCTCGCCAAAACAATTGGCAGAGGTGCTGTATGGGGAACTGGATCTGCCCGATCTGAAGAAGGGCTCGACCAGTGCCGACATCCTGGCAAAACTCACAGACTATCATCCGGTGGTCTCCGACATCCTCGAATACCGAAAATACTCCAAACTGTATTCAACCTATGCAGAAGGTCTGAAAAAATACATCAGAGAAGACGGAAGGATCCACACGATCTTCACCCAGATGATCACGCAGACCGGTCGGCTTTCAAGCTGCGACCCGAACCTGCAGAACATTTCGGTCAGAGACGATGAAGGCCGCGAGATCCGCAAGGCTTTCAAGCCGACGCCCGGCAATCTTCTGGTCAGTTCGGACTATTCACAGGTCGAACTGCGCGTTCTTTCTTCTCTGGCAGATGAGGAGAAGATGATCGATGCATTCAACAGCGGCATCGACATTCATACAAAGACGGCAATGGACGTCTTCGGCTTAAAGAAGGAAGAAGTCACCGATCTTGTCAGACGGCATGCGAAAGCGGTCAACTTCGGTGTCGTCTACGGAATCTCCGACTTCGGTCTGGCCAATCAGACGCAGCTTTCCTTTAAGGACGCCCGGAAGTTCATCGACGATTACTTCCTGACCTATCCCAATATCAAGATATATCTGGATTCGCAGGTGGAATTCTGCAAGGAAAACGGCTACGTAAAGACGATGCTCAACCGCAGAAGATACATCAACGAGATCAACGACCGCAACTATATGATGAGAGAGTTCGGCAAGCGCGCCGCGATGAATGCGACGATCCAGGGATCGGCAGCCGATCTGATCAAGATAGCGATGGTCAATGCCCATGAACGACTGAAAAAAGAAGGCCTGAAATCAAGGCTGATCCTGCAGGTCCACGACGAACTGATCTTCGACGTGCCGGAAGAGGAAGTCGACAGGATGAAACAGATCATCCCTGAGATCATGTCGACCGCCTATCCGCTCAAGACGCGCCTTGACTGTTCACTTGCGATCGGCAAAGACTGGTACGAGGCGAAATAATGCCGGAACTGCCTGAGGTACAGACGGTTCTCGATACGCTCGCTTTCAGGATCAGGGATACCGGGATCGCAGATGTCACGGTTCTTTATGAACCGATCATTGAAGGCGATGTGAAGCTGTTTCGGGAAAAGCTGATCGGTCAGCATTTCCGGGCTTTCAGAAGAAGAGGAAAGTATCTCCTCTTCGAAATGGACGATCTGACCTTCGTCTCGCATCTCAGGATGGAAGGCAAGTACTTCATCTTTGAAGATGCCGTACCTGAAAACAGACACAATCACGTGATCTTTCATCTGGATGACGGAAGATTCCTGGTTTATAACGATGTGCGCAAGTTCGGTCGGATGTATCTGATCGAAAAAAAGCGCGATTACCGCCATTTCAAGGATCTTGGTCCCGAGCCTTTCTGGGACACTTTCAATACATCCTATTGCCAGCAGTATCTGAAACAGCGAAAGGCGCCGATCAAGGAGGTCCTCCTTGATCAGTCCTTTGTCGCCGGCATCGGAAACATCTACGCGGACGAGATCCTCTTCATGAGCAGGATACATCCTCTCAGAAAGGCGGATTCCCTGAGTGAAGGGGAGATTCTGCAGATCATTCGAAACACCCGGAAGATCCTTCGAAAAGCCATACGCGCCGGCGGGACGACGATCCGTTCCTATACGTCCTCGCTGGGTGTGACGGGGCTCTTTCAGCTGTCGCTGTCAGCGCATGGCCAGAAGATCTGTCCTGTATGTAAAACGCCGATTCAGAAGATCAGGGTAGCTGGCCGGGGAACTTATTTCTGTGAAAACTGCCAAAAGGAGAAAAGATGAAGATTGCCGTATCGGGAAGCATCGGCTCAGGCAAAAGCACCGTCTGTCTATATCTGCGCGAAAAGGGCTATGACGTTTTCGACTGCGATGAAGTCAACCGCGCTCTTCTGGAAGAAGGGGAAGCGGGCTGGCTGGCGGTGAAGGAGGCTTTTCCCGACTGTTTCGATGAAGGCGGACTCAATAAAAGGAGGCTTTCCGCGCGCGTCTTCAATGATGAGGGCGAAAAGAAAAAACTGGAAGGCATCATGCATCCGCTGATTCTGGCAAAACTGAATGAGAGGGACGACGATCCGCTTTTTGCCGAAGTCCCGCTGCTGTTTGAAGCGGGCTGGGAAGTCTATTTTGACCGCAATCTTCTGGTTGTGACCGATTTCGATCTGCTGATTGACAGGCTGATGGAAAGGGGCATGGCTATAGAGGAGGCGAAAAGCAGGCTTTCCGCTCAGATGGACATCTCTGAAAAGATAAAAAGAGCTGACAAAATCATATATAATAATGGTAGCCTGACAGACCTTTACAGGCTGGTCGATGACTGGCTTGATGAAATACTATGATCGGAAAAGACCTTTACAAGACGGAGATCAATGCGGAATTATCCGGCGAAAGGCTCAAATCGCTGGTCTTTTTCTATGGACCGCTGATCGGAAACGATGCGCTGATCCTCTATGAATACCTGGTCCTGCAGGGAAGTCAGTACAGTTTCTGCGAAATCAACGATCTTCTGACTTCGATCAACATCTCGATCGATGATTTCGAGTTCTACTGCATAAAGCTCAACGAGTACCGTCTCATGAAGACCCTGAAGCAGGGCAACCGCTACATCTTCATCTTCAATAATCCTATGGAGATCCGCCAGTTCATAAAAGACGATATCCTGGTCAGAGACTTCATCCTGAAGACCTCGGGAGAGTATTACCGGAAACTGACAGCCGACATCTATGCGGCAGCCGATCACAGCGGCTTTGAGGATGTCTCCCAGACACTGTCACTCGACACGCTGCAGGACTGGAAGAAGGAAGACGAGGAATACCTGAAGATGGAGCGGGGAAAGACCTATGACTTCAGGACTTTCTTCGACGTCAACGTGTTTTTGAAAGATATTTCCACAAATCTTCTGCCGATGCGTTTCAGGACGAAAGAGAACATGGAACAGATGGCCATTCTGGCCGATCTGTACAACATCTCCTACGACAAGATGAGGACCTTCCTGCCCAAAGTGGCGAGGACCGGTTCCAATGAATTCGATCTGAAGGAACTGCGCTATCAGTGCATGAATGCGCGAAACGAATACAGAAAAGTCGAAGCCGACCAGTACAACGTTCCCTGTGTCAGCTTCCTGATGTCGCTGCAGGACGGCAAGGAAGTGACGGATTATGACAAAAAGATCATCTTCCGCCTTTCTGAGCGCTATCATCTGTCACCACCGGTCATCAATGTCCTGCTGGAACATGGATTAAGAAACTGTGACAATTCTCTGATCGAGAATTATCTGTATCCGATCGCCTCGGATCTGCACAGAAACGATATCAGGACTTCTTCGCAGGCCAAGGAACGCCTTTCCAGGCCTTATAGGAAGAAAAGCGGAAACAGTGACGCTCTGCCGACTTACGATACGAGCGCCAACAAGGAACTTTCAGCATCGCAGGAAGCTCAATTGCTGGAACTGATGGGTAAAAAATGAAAGATATAGAACTGATCAAAAACGACGAACATCTCTCGAAAGTGTCGACTGACGATGAATTCATCAGAAAGAATCTGACGACTTTTATGGATGTCTACAGATCCAGACAGCTATGTGTCGGCTGCGAAGGCCTTTTCGCATGCAGGCAGAAGTCAAAAGGACAGCGTCTCGATCTGACCAGCGATGGCGTTCTGATGGAAGAGATCGAGTACTGCAGCTTCGCCATGGAAGAGAGAAGAAGAAAGGCGCTGTTACAGAAATACCGCTATTGCGATGTGACGCCAAGCCTGGCGGACATCGATCTGAACAATATCACCTACACGGATGATCAGAAGCAGCTCTATCTGCGCCTTGCAGCGATCCTGCACGAGATGACGGACAAGGGCTTATACATCTATGGCGACCTCGGCGTCGGCAAGACCTATCTGTGCGTCGCCCTGGCCAATTCGCTGGTCAAGAAGGGAAAGAAGGTCGCCTTTGTCAAGGTATCAAACTTCTTCAACGAGATGAAGTCCTATTTCGGAAGCAATTCGGAAATGATCGATAAGAACATCAATATCCTGAAGAAGGTCGAGTATCTCTTTTTAGACGACATCGGATCGGAGGCGGTCTCGGAGTTCGTCAGAGACGACATCCTGTTCAGGGTACTCGATTACAGACTGGAGAACAGGCTGATGACGATCTTCACCTCCAATCTCAGCAAGCAGGAACTTCTGAAGCACTATCAATATGACCGAAAAGAAAAATCCAATCTCATGAATGCCAGAAGGCTCATGGAGAGGATTGACATACTGAGCGATGATTACGTTCTTTCAGGAAAAAACATGAGGAGGGGATAATATGCTTAGAAAAATTGGTATTCTGACTTCCGGTGGCGATTCTCCCGGCATGAATGCGGCTATACGGGCGGTCACCAGAACGGCTTTGGCCAGCGGCATCGAGGTCGTCGGCATCCACGACGGATATAAGGGTCTGGTCGAAGGCCTCTATGAGACGTTCAACAGGCATTCCGTTTCGGAGACGATGGACCGCGGCGGTACGATTCTGGGATCCGCAAGACTTCCGGAATTTGCGGAAGAAGCGGTTCTTATGAAGGGTGTCGAGAAGCTTAGAGAAAACAAGATCGATGCGGTCGTCGTCATTGGCGGTGACGGAACTTACAGAGGTGCCGATGCCTTGACCAAACACGGCGTCAACTGCATCGCATTGCCTGGAACGATCGACAACGACATCGAAGGCACGGACTATACGATCGGTTTCGATACGGCCCTCAACACCATCGTGGAATGTGTGGATAAACTGCGCGATACTTCCAATTCCCACCACCGCTGCTCGGTGGTCGAGGTCATGGGCAACCGCTGCGGTGACCTGGCAATCTATTCAGGCATCTCCTGCGGCGCCGAAATACTCATCACGCCGGAGACCGGCTATGATGAAGAGGCGGTTTTGGAAAAACTCAAATATCTGGAGAATCAGGGAAAGAATCACGCAATCGTCATTGTCTCAGAGAAGGTATGCGATGTGAAGTCGCTTGCCGACAAGATCTCGCGCGTGACCGGTTTTGCAGGCAGGGCAACGATTCTCGGTCACATCCAGCGAGGAGGCTCTCCCACGCCGTCCGACCGTGTCCTGGCTTCGCGCATGGGCGCCAAGGCGGTGGAACTGCTGGTCGCCGGTATCGGCGGACATTGCGTCGGCATCAGGAACAACGAGATCGTCTCAATGCCGATCGAAGAATGCGTATCCATGCCGCGCAGCAGCCGCAAAGCCTTCTACAGGCTCTTTGATAAACTGGTATAGGAATAATAAAAAACGTCATGTTCGATGAACCATGACGTTTTTATTTACTCTTTTCTCAGCGCATCGACGTGATTCAGGATGACCGGAATGACGATCGGGTTGCGGTTCGTCTTCTCGTAGAGGAAAGGCTCAAGCGTGTTTTTGATGCAGTTCTTCAGATCGCCGAACGTCACTTTCTGGCGCATGGCGTTGCGAAGCGCATCGTAGACCAGAGCTTCCGCTTCCTTGATCAGGGTCTGAGATTCCTTGAGGTAGACAAAACCTCTGGAGACGATGCCGGGCTTGCAGAGGATCTTATTGGTCCTGGAGTCGATGCAGACGACGACCGCGACGAGACCGTTGTCGGCGAGGATCTTGCGGTCCTTGAGGACCGAAGTCGAAAGGCCGGAGATATCGTTGCCGTCGACGTAGATGGCGTCGGTCTGGATACGGGTGTTGGAGCGGTATACCTCTCCCTCGTGAAGGACCAGTGCGTCGCCATTGGCACAGATGAAGCAGTTTTCCTTCGGTATGCCGGTCTCCACGGCCGAATCGGCATGGAGCTTCAGCATCTTGTATTCGCCGTGCATCGGCATGAAGTACTTCGGCTTGATCAGCTGCAGCATCAGTTTCTGTTCCTCTTTGGAGGCGTGTCCGGTCGTATGCAGGGAAGAGAGCGCCTTGTTTTCAAGAACGCGGGCGCCGTTGCGCATCAGCTGATTGACGATGCCGCCGATGTTCAGGGCATTGCCCGGAATGGCGCTGGAGGAGAAGACGACGGTGTCGCCCGGGATGATCTTGACATATTTATGGGATCCGTTGGCGATCCTGCTAAGGGCTGCCAGTGCTTCGCCCTGCGAGCCCGTACAAACGATGCACAGTTTTTCCGGTGGATACTGGTTGACCAGTTCCGGCGAAATGAAGGTATCTTCCGGAACGTCGATCGTCTTCATCTGCATGCCGATTTCGACGACGTTTTCCATCGAACGGCCGAAGACGACGACTTTTCTGTCGCATTTCTTCGCCGCTTTGATGATCTGGGCGAGACGGTTGACGTTGGATGCGAAGGTTGAGACCAGGATCCTGCCCTGGGTCTTTCTCATGATGTCGTTGATTGCGGAAGCGACCTGTTTCTCCGAAATGGAGAAGCCGGCAACTTCGGCGTTGGTGGAATCCGACATCAGCAATGTGACGCCGGCTGCGCCGATATAGGCCATCTTCTGATAGTCGGAGTTCTGTCCGACCGGTGTCAGGTCGTATTTGAAGTCGCCCGTCTC
>JAEEGL013471361.1_pt1 | contig 11767 bp, 7 predicted proteins | sample 9134231 | NCBI WGS metagenome assembly JAEEGL01 (sample SAMN16246548, study PRJNA631951) | gut metagenome | biome: gut microbiome; feature: rumen; material: fiber-attached | host: Bos | place: Iran: Karaj | collected 2018-10
AATATATCCTCAAGTGCTTTGACAAAGAGAAACTTGAATTCAAAGCGATAATCTGCTTTTTGACTGACACCGGATGCAGACGCGGCGAGATATGTGGGCTTACACGGGATTCGATTGATCTTATAACGGGTGAAGTAATTATTAGATATAATGCTCAATAATGCTGTTTTTCATTGCGGATTTCTAATATTTTAAAAACCGCAAGCAGACCGGGGCCACGTGCCCCAAAAAGCAAACAAGCCAGACCCGCACGCCCCAAAAGTAACCAACCAGGCCACCGCACCGCACAAAACTTTGGCCATAACCAACTTTACCTTTTCTTAACAGGAGATTGATACCCGCTAATGTATAATTACCCTCAGTATTAATGAGGAGGGGTTGTTATGAAGAATAAGTTTTCTAAGAAGTGGGTGGTGGCATTTGTCGTTATCATCGCTGTACTGGTGCTTGCTATGAAATCATTTAAGATCATTCCCACGGGGTACACCGGTGTCCGTGTAAGATTCGGACAGGTAAGCTCGGAGAATATCCAATCCGGCATTGCACTTCAGATCCCGTTCATCGAGAATGTGCGTCTTGTTAACAACAAGCAGCAGGATGTCGTAATCGACGGACAGATATGGAGTGAGACCAGCGAGCGTACCGCACTTTATTATGAGGGTATCAATATTACTTACCGCATCAATGAGGGTCGTTCTTCCTGGCTGGTGGCTAATGTTTACGATTACGAGCACACGCTTCTTACAAGCAGCTTTGTATCTTCCGCAGTGAAGACAGCTGCCAAGCAGTATAACTCTATCGATGCTACTAACAGAGGCATCATTGAACCTGCTATCGCACAGGCTTTACAGGCATCGGTTGATGAGAAGTATGGTGAGGATACTATCACGATAATAAAGGTAGTCGTCAACAACGCCGATTACGAAGACTCCTATAACGAAGTCATTGCCGAGCAGCAGGCAGCACAGATCCGCTATCAGACACAGCAGATAGAGAATCAAAGAGCAATAGAGCAGGCGGAAGCACAGGCTTCTGTAACAAGAACATCAGCACAGGCCGAAGCAGACGCCATGCTGATCGCGGCTGAAGCAGAAGCTGAAGCAAACGCAGTACGGGAAGAGTCCTTAACGCCCAACATCATCCAATATGAGACTATCAGCAGATGGGACGGCAGACTCCCTATGATACAGACAGGTGAAGATAACGGCATCATTCCTATGATCGATATGGGAAGCATGTCTGAGAATGCTGTTATCCCGACACCCGCACCCGTTGAGGAATCCGAAGAAGGTTAATCATCTGCTTCCTATAAAAGACATGCACCCGTCAGAAAAGGCGGGTGCATTTTTTATCTTAGAATCTTACAATGTAATCCAATATATAATTCTCGAACAGGACCGCGACCGAGAGTCCGACCGCAAGGAACGGTACCAGTTTGATCTTTGACTTCGAACCCGCCTTGCGGAGGATGAGAAGATAGGCGGCATAAAATCCTGATATGAACATCCCAAGGAAAACACCTGCAGCAACAGGTCGTGATCCCATTAAAAGACCCGCAGCCGCCACAAGCTTAATATCACCGCCTCCGAATGCACCTTTAACGACCAGGGACAAAACCAGCATAGGCACCGAAACACATACCGCCCCTATAAGATGATCGGCAACTAAGCCTACTCCGTCGATAAACAGGATGTCGGCAATTCCCAGCAAGGCTATGAATGCAACAATAAGGTCCGGGACGATCCCGGCATTGATGTCAGCTGCAGCACATGCCACCAGCGCCAGCAAAAACAAAGACAAAAAGACAGAATACGGGCTTGGCCCCATAACAAAGAAGCAGCAAAAAACAGCAACCGCCGCGAAGATGTAAAACACCGGCGACGGTATGCTCTTAAGATCTTTTATAAGTTTATCGGAAGACGGCTTAGTCGTCATTGTAAGCGACGCGCTCTAACTCTTCCATAGAAGTGATACCTTGCTCAACAAGAAGTTCGGCTGCCATTCTTAAGGTCTTCATGCCCTGGTTCTTGATGGCATACTGTTTCATTTCTTCAGCCTCGGCGCCTTCCGCAATCATTTTTCGCATGGTCTTATCCACCATGAGCACTTCGTGGATGGCAGTACGTCCGAGATAACCTGAGTTATGACACTGACCGCAGCCCGTACCCTTCTTGGCTCCCGGGATATCGTGGCCCAGGAAGTCAATCTGCCTTGCAGAAAGCGGCTCGGGTTTGGAGCAGTAAGGACAAACCTTACGCATGAGTCTTTGAGCGACAACACCGACAAGAGCAGAGGACAACATGTAAGGCTCTGCACCGATATCAATGAGTCTGACGATAGTTGAAGCCGCATCATTCGTGTGAAGTGTCGACAGAACGAGGTGGCCAGTTACAGCAGCTCTTATGGAGATGGCGGCTGTCTCGGCATCACGCGTCTCACCTACCATGATGACATCGGGGTCCTGACGCATAAGAGCACGAAGGCCAACCTCGAAAGTAAGACCTGCAGTGGGATGAACCTGAACCTGATTAAGCCTGGGGAGATTCTTTTCGACAGGGTCCTCGATAGTGCTTATGTTGATCGGCTTCTGCGAAAGTGAAGCAAGTGCCATGTAAAGCGTGGTTGACTTACCTGAACCCGTAGGACCTGTGATGTAGATGAGTCCGTTAGGCGACATAAGCATCTTCGTGAACTTATCGTAGCACTCCGGCGTCATACCGAATGTCTGGTTGTTATCGATAGTAACGGCAGACATGATAAGTCTCATAACAACCTTCTCACCGAATACGGTAGGGATGACATTAACACGGATGTTAACGATCTGTCCCTGTATCTTTACTCGGAAGTGTCCGTCCTGAGGAATACGTCTCTCGGCGATATCCATATCACCCATGATCTTAATTCTTGCTACGAGTGAATCCTGAACATTCTTCTGCAAAGTGATGTAATCGATAAGCGTACCATCGATACGCATTCTTACCATGACGTTAGTCTCGAACGGCTCGATATGTATATCAGATGCATTATCCTGGAAAGCTTTATCGAGCAACGAGTTAACGAGATTAATGATAGGCGCATCGTCTGCACCTGCTGATGTATCTATGACAAGTTCGTCGATGTTCATGCCGACCGTATTGGCGTTAGCATTCTCAGCAGCGAGCTGTGCCTTGATACCTGCATAGTGGTAATCGATCATATCCTTAAGAGGCTGCTCCTGTGCAAGAACAGTCCTTACAGGCATACCGATCGTCTGTCTTATATCCTCAATCGCGTATAGATTCAAAGGATCGTTAACGGCAAGAAGAACTTCACCATTCTCCTGGCCGATAGGAAGCATCTGATACTGATCTGCAAGCTGCTTCGGAATGAGTTTAACCGTCTCGGCATCGATAGGGTAAGAACTGATATCAATAAACTGGATATCAAGTCTGTCTGCCAAAGCAGAGAGCATCTGAGGTTCAGTTACATAACCCAACTCGATAAGTGTCTGACCGATACGCTTACCGCCTGATTGTTTTTGTATAGAAAGTGCTTCTTTAAGCTGGTCTTCGGTGATATAGCCCGCCGTGACCATCAAGTCACCTATTCTGATCTTGGAATTATCTGGCATATCCGTTATCCCTCCGATCCAGCGGCTTCTACAGCTTCTGTAACAGCCGCATCGTAATCAGCAATCTGTGCCATATAAAGACGAAGATTTACACGAAGTCGTGTAGTGTTCGACCTCACATACTCTACCTCACCGGTCTCCGGATTAACTTGCTCCGTTGACTCAATGGGCAGCCACTCGAATCCCGTAACCCTGATCGACTCCATAGTGCATAGATCATCTATGAGAGCCTGGCACGCGGCTTCTGAACCTGACATTACAAGAGTAATGTCAGCTGCCTGAATACCGGATGTCTCGGTCGTGGTGCTCGCGACAAGAGCCTGTGAATATGGATTGAAAAGGCTCTCAACTTCCGGCACCGCAGGTGCGGGAGTAGTCGCAGCAGAAGAAGTTGTTCCCAAAGCTACAGGGGTTACTGCCGGTGTAGGTGTAGGAGTAGCCGCTATCTGTGTTGTTAACTGATCGAATGCTTCCGAATGAATATATGGCAATTCTTCCACGGAATCTTCAGGCATATCTATATTAAGTTCCTCCGGGAACAGACCGAAGCCCAATACATAGTTCGTCATCATACGGTCGATACTTGAACTCGGCATAATCTCGTAATAGAAGTCGGTGGAATCCTTGAGGTCGCTTACGACTCTTCCGTATGCTGCTTCAGCACTCGACAGATTAATAATTTTACTCCTGTACTGAGTCTCAAGAAGCTGTGCCTGCTCGATATCATCGTTAAGAGATTTGATTTCCATTATCTGCGGCCTGATAAAGTACCACGATACAACGAATACCGCTGCGATACCAAGAACGATCGCGATAGTATTCTTATCGTTATTGCTGAGGTTAGACTCGAACTTCATATCAGTTCACCTCCCCTTCTGCTGCCGCATTTGTTGTCTGACTGGTTTCCTGTCCTGCAAGAGTGCAGACAACATTGATCTGCCAGGTAGTCTCGTCATTTTGCAGCACATAGCCTGTGTAATCGACACTCTCGAAGATATCCATCGCCATAAGATCCGCGATGAACATATTGATATCATCAACGATAGGCGATGAGGCGGTTATGTTGAATACACCTGTCGAAGCACTATATGTATTAAATGCAACATCCACATGGTGCGGAGCAGCAGCCTCGAGTATTTTTTGATTAATCGAAGAATCAGGAACCGGATAGGAATCGATATATTTATCAAGAAGGTCTGCTCCTCCCTGTATGGATCCTATCTCAGCCATGTTATTGTACATAACATCATATTCAGCGACCTGAGCAATAGTTTCAGGATCATTGATATAGCTTCGTATCTCCTTAAGTTCAGCCTCCTTCGAAGACTTGTATACTACGAGAACTGCAAATACGATTAACGCGAGAACAACCGCAGCGGCAAAGCCCGCTATGATCTTAAACAGTCCGGTCTTCTCCGCTGTTTTCGCAGGGTTGTGTTTTGACGCCTTAAGGATAGTGAGTTTCTCGTCTACCTGGCGCAGACCTGCTATCGGGTACGTATAGAACGGGAACGCCGCCTGACCTTCCGAGATAGAAGTTCCCTGCGGAGGCGTAACGACTGAAATATCGATCTGGCTGTCAATGTTGAGAATGTCATTCGAAAGGCTCGTTACCTGCGGCTGGGACAATCCTGCAAACAAAACATCCTTTACAGTAACTTCAAGCTTCTGTACAGACATGAACTGTCTTATGGATGATATGGACGAATAAATCTCTCTTGCAAACTCCGGGGTTCCGGGCTGCGAGAATACACGCGAAGTCGAATCGTAGAAGAACTTTCCTTCTGCAAAGAAGATAGTAACCAGTGAGTTGCCATCAAGGATCATATATATGAGAGTCTTTCCGGCAGACTGCTTGGTAAAGAACTCAGCTGCAAGCTGAACACCGTTATGGATCGATGTCAGCTTCAACCCGGCCTTGTCAAAGATGCTTACATAAGTGTTTACAAAAGCTCTCTCTGCTGTCTCATATATGACCTTCTGTGTCTTAGCCTTATTGTCCTTAGATACAACATACCAGCCGGTGATAGGCTCCTGGAATCTGCCGTATTCCGATTCTGCCGTCTCTCTGCCGATGAAGGCTGTAGTCTTCTTATCCGGCTGTATAGGTGCATCTATACGGTTAGCCCTGAGCTGAGGGCTGTCGATTATGAGTGTTACTTCACCCTTCGGGATCTTGTTCTGCTGCCAGACCAGTTTAATGGTCTCGGTGAGCCTCTCCTGATCCATTACGACACCGTTAAGAACAGCGCCTTCAGGAAGAGGGGCGGAGTAAAGTTTGCTTGCCTTCACACCTCGCGGTGACGATGAACCAACCGCAATCTGTATGTTGGTATTCGACAGAAATACTACTTCAGACATTTACGTGTTCTCCCTTTCTTTATGAGCCTGCGCCAATCGTTGAATACGAGTTGTAAATAGGCTGGATAATAGCAATCATTATGAAGCCTACGATTACAGCCATGACTACGATCATTACAGGTTCGATATATGATGTCAGACGCATGAGCGCCTGCTGTGAGTAGAAGTCCAGATCATTAGCGGATGACTCGAGCATAGTACCGAGCATACCGGTCTCTTCACCGACCTTGATAGTGGCAGGAAGTTTAATTATAAATCCGTCTACATCCTGGATAGCCGTTGAGATAGAAGCACCTCCGGAAACCTTACTCTCAACTTCATCAAACTGAGATTCGACATACGAATTGCCTATCGTACCTCTTGCGATATGAATGCAGTTATAAATCGGGATACCGGATGAGTAAAGTGAACTCATAGTACGTGCAAATCTTGCGGAATAGATAACCTTAAGAAGTTTGCCCCACTTGCCCTTGCACTTTATCTTATCGATGTTGTACCTGACGATCGGAATCTTCTTGATTATCTTCCATGCAATTACTATAAGTATTACGGCAACAATAAGTATGTACCACTTAGTTGAGACAAAATCTGATATAGCCATAAGGATACGCGTAGGAACAGGGAGCGTAGGCATATCATTAAACATATCCTCAAACTGAGGTAATACATAACCAAAGAGAATAGCCACTACAGCTACAATAAGAGCCGATAGTATCTTCGGATAAGTAAGCGAGCTCTTGGCTGTCTGCTCGAGCTTAGCTTCCTGTGTATACTGATCAGCAAGTCTTAAGCATGTCTTATCCATCGTACCTGATGTCTCCGCCGCACGGATCATGTAGATCAGAAGCGGAGGAAATGCAGGACTTAATTCTTCCATCGCATTCGAGAGTGCAACACCCTGAACTATACGGTCACGAAGTCTGATGTAAAGCTGCTTCTCGTAGTTTGAGATTGATTCATCGTTAGACACTATCTCGATTGCTCTGACAAGTGTGACACCAGCCTTGGTCAATGTTCCAAGCTGTCTGCAGAAATCCGAAAGCTGAGGCTTCTTTAAAGGTTTAAGACCAACCTGTTTTGTGACAGGCTTGGCATCGATAAGAAGCAGACCCATGTCATGGAAACGTCTCTGAAGATCGTTTACATCAGCTGCGTCGGCTTTGCCTTTTACTATCTTGCCCTTTTTGTCTTGTGCCTGATACTTATATTCCGGCATCTTTCTTTCCTTCCTTTGCTCAAGCCTTACTCGGCGTCAAAACTCAATATCTCAAGTGTGTAATAAACAGTAAAGTCTCCCTCCACGCCGGAAGAGACATTTGCTGTTTCGCCCATGTCGGTATAGACGACACGATATGGTCCTTGTATGTATTCAAATTGGATAGGTGCGTTATTCTCCTGATCCCAGCTGATAAGGGTTACTTCCCCATCGCGGGTGGATATCTCGGCAATCTTCTCAGCGGCACCGTCAATAAGACCGTCAGGATTGCGGGGATCGTAGATGGAGGTCATATCGCCGTAGTATTCCGTGCCGACTATCCTAAGCGCGCGCCTTATGTCTCTGGCCTCTTTATAAGCCCTTCTGGCACCTGCATCAGCAATAGCCCATAGAGAGAAGATAGAGATTGCAGCCAATGCGACCACAGTAACGATGACGATACGCAAGATATCTAACAACGCATTCGTTCTATAGAACTGAGTTCCCTCTACTCTAGCCTTTTTTTGACGGTTATCCGACACTTTCTCCCCCGCCCTTATGCCCTATAAATAAAGATGATAAGGCATATTATTTCTTATATTTATAATAATTAGGCGCCAAAAAAGTGTCAAATAAATTTATTGTTAAGAACATTACTATAATGTTACGCACAAACGCTGTATTTTCAAGCAAAAACCGACCCGAAGATGAGCTTCGGGCCGGTGGTTTCTTAACGCTTATGTGCCGGTGTTGTTCTGATCCGGCGGGTCCGGTGCCTCGGGATCCTCAGGCGGCACAGTTGTATCATTATTGCCGCTCTGAGTATCTGTGTTTATCTCTTCCCAGTGAGCCGTAAGGGTGAAGCCACTTACAACCGGAGCCGTCCAATCGTACAGTGTATCATCAGCCGTGTACCAGCCTAAGAAGTTATGACCATCCCGTGTAGGATCAGCAGGTTGAGCAACAGATTCTCCTTCCTTAACCGTTGCCGCAGCAACAGCAGATCCGCCATTCGAGTCGAATGTTACCGTATACAGAATATCCCATTTTGCCACAATTGTAATATCTGACGTTACAGGCGTACTGAAGTCATATGGTACATCTGTATCTTCGATTGCCCAGTAAGCAAATACTTGATAAGTATAAGTGCTCGACGGTATTCCGGAAGGTGCACTTACCGGCTCTCCATAGTTGACTGTAACCAATTCATCAAACTGTTTACCATCAGCCTCAAACGTTACTGTACATGTCTCAGGTACAATATCGAATGTCTTGGTGGCAGTGCAGGTATAGTTGCCCTGACCTGTTACAGTAATTGTGGCTGTGCCTATATTGACGTTATCACTGTAGGCAACTGTGTAATCCGTATTGGCAAGCGTTACACCGCCAACAGTAACTGTCGGAGCAGGCTCTATAGCTGAATTGGTATAGAAATACCTTTCCTCGATGCCGGATATACTCTCATCTGTGATCTCCAAAGGAGTAATAGTGTATGTTCCGACTACAGTTCCTTCGAAGTTACCGATGCCCTCTATGGATACTTCCTTATCACCTGCATTGATTACATCATCAGGATAAGAGATCGTGTAATCCGTTCCTTCAACTAATGTATGACCGTTAAATGTAATCTCTACAGGTCTTATCTCAGCTCCGGTGTACGGATACGTCTCACCACTGATACCAACAAATGTAGCAGTATTGAACGGAGCCCGCGTTATCGTAAACGTACTCTCGATCGGATTAGCAATGGTGTAATTGCTGCCGTCCTTCTGAGAAATGGTTATTGTAACTGTCTCGCCTGCATTTACATTATTGTCGGAATATGTGATCACATAATCCGTACCGGCAATAAGGTCTCTGGTACCGATATGAATTACAGGTACAGGAGTAATAGCTTCGCCTGTGTAAACATACGAATCTTCAAGACCTGTTACATCAATATCGTGAATCTCAGCGGTGGAGATCTCGAATGTCTTCGTGATAGTACCCGTATAGTTTCCAATACCGGTAATAGTAACTGTAGCAGTTCCGCCACACTCTACATTATTAGTATATGTAACCGTATAATCTGTTCCCGCAGTGAGGTTCAGCCCGTTCCATGTCAAGGTAGGTACAGGCTCTATCGGACTACCGGTGTAGTCGTAAGAATCCTCTATTCCTGTAACATTCAGCTTGGATGAATCATGAAGCGCATAAAGCGTCGTAATGTTAGCAGGATCAATGATGAAATTAATCGGTACAGGGCCGTAGTAGTCTCCCTTACCGGTAATTACTACTGTTCCTTCTGTAGCACTTCTTGTGAAGAAGCTTACAGTATAATCCGTACCCTCTGTCAGAGTCACACCATTGAATGTAACGACTATATCGCTAAGAGGTATGAACTGTCCGATATTGCTGTACGGATAGCGCAGGTTAGTATACGGATAATTCATACCGTTAATCGTTACATTCTCATAATCGAGTATCTTATCCGTCGAGATTATCGGCCAATCACCATAGTGAGTGCCATAGTAAGAGCCAGAGCCATTCCATTTATAACTAACAAAAGTTCGAAGAGGGAAAACCATGGTGCCACTAGCCCTGTCTGCTTCAGAAGTTCCCGGAGGGAACAAAGTAGTATCAAAGGGATACGCAGTATATCTACTGGCAGCATTAACTCTAATATAATCATTTCCTGCCGGACACCTACCTGTTACAGGATCAAATTCATAAAGGGCCGGATAAATGCGATCATTGGTTACTGCACTAGCTTCAAAATTGCCTACTCTTAACAAGTCGCCATTCTGAACTCTGACAATCTTATTTCTTCCGTTTCCGTTATTCGATCTAAAGACATTCATAGAGGGAGCATAGCCTGCAAAAGCACCGAAATTCTGGGGCTCGGTGATGCGGCTTACATCATATCCCCTAACATATCCCGTAGCATAGCAATCTTTTATGAGATCTTTGGTAGTACTGTCTATTCTGCCAACAAAACCGCCGACATAATTGCTTCCATACACAGATGCTGAAGAATAACACTGATTAATATTGTTAACACCAGCACCTGCATATCCAATAAATCCACCAACATTATTCACACCGGAAATGTTCTCAAATCCCGGAATATACTGACCCTCAATAGTATGTCCTCCACAGTAACTGTTTTGGATATATCCACTATCAAATCTACCAATGAAACCTCCTGCAGCAACGCTGTCACTTGTTCCATCTCCTCTTACAACAGCAGTAGAAAAACAACCACCCGTAATTCTACAGTCAATTGCATGACCTATTCCACCGCCAACACTAGCCCCTGCCGAATACACAGTAATATAACTTGAAGCTGATAAAACATATACACATGCCTCGCGCGTATCCTTTTGACCGTATGCCGAAGTGCAGTTCCATCTTCCTATCGCTCCTCCGACTCCTGCAACCTCGAGTGTCAAACCATCGCTCAACCCTTCAATATTCGTCGACCCTGCAAATATCTTACTTGCTTCATCGTTAACAGTGACAGATATTCTTCCGTACGAACCTTCCAGATAAGTGTTATATGCATTGTTATCTTGCATTTCAGCATTTCTGTTATCATTTGCATTTGTCGCTATAGTACAATCGTTTACTCTACCGACTGCACCACCTGCTTCAACGCAGATACAATCCGTCGTATTTACAGCCTCTGTTGCAGTTGTAGCACTTCCGTTAAAGTCGCCGATTCTTGTTCCATTACTGAGAGATACTCTGAGATTGCCTTCAAGCTTAACTCCGTTCATATCACCGATAGCACCGCCAACTCTTGCACGTCCAGTAACTGACGCGCCATCAAGATTCACGTTAACAATGCCATAGAGAATCGAAACGTTGTTATTGCCTGATCCATAACGGTTAAGTAAACCACAGAACCCACCAACGCATTCACTATTGCTGTAAACGACCTTTACGGAATTAACATTATATATAGTGCCTAATCTCGTCTCACCGATAGTGCCAAAGCAACTTCCAATCCATCCGCCGATTCTCTGAGAACCGTTAGTGGATACAACCGCGAGAGAAAGTGTATTCGCTGTCGTATCAGTAGCATTTGTGGCACTGATGGCTAATACCTTAGCATCATTATTTGTTCCAGTACCAATCTGACCGATTACACCGCCTATCGAACGGCCCTTACCGGAAATCAGAACCATATTGTTATATGTACGTGAAGGGAAAGCAGGAATTATACTACTGTCCAAAGTTAACGAAGCACCTGTACCACCCAGAACAACCGAGCTGACTGTTCCTCTTGCTACCTGACCAATAACGCCACCGATGCAAGCATCGTCGGATGTAGTGAGATCCGCATTCTGCTTGATTGGAACTGCTACATTGATATAGGAAGCAACTGTTCCAACTGAAGGTACATCACTATTAGAGCCAACCCTTCCGATGGCTCCTCCCACATACTGTCTGCCCTGAATTGCTTCAGATGCATTAATAGTTGTCGCAACAGATGTTACACTGTTTGAAGTGAATCCGATGGCGCCTCCTACATATGTATCACCAACTACCTTTGCATTATCCGAAATCGTAGAAACAATATTGCCGCTGATATTCGAATTGTTACTTCCGACAGCTCC
>JAEEGL014240782.1_pt1 | contig 11767 bp, 15 predicted proteins | sample 9134231 | NCBI WGS metagenome assembly JAEEGL01 (sample SAMN16246548, study PRJNA631951) | gut metagenome | biome: gut microbiome; feature: rumen; material: fiber-attached | host: Bos | place: Iran: Karaj | collected 2018-10
TGAAGATCTTGCCATTCTTGACGAAAGACACGCTCTTGAACTGCTTAGCAGGATATTCAGCCTTAGATGTCACATCAACCGCAACACCTTCGAGGCAGAACGTAACATTCAAGTTACCAGCACTGCTGATAGCATATTCAGGCATCTTGTAGAAGTCGACGGTCTGCTTAAAACGCAGTTTCTGTTCCGATGCATCTGCTTTTTCAGTTTCAACTGCCGGACGATATTCATCGAGCAAGCTAACACGAATGCCAGCATTGTGAAGATCGGTGAGCAACGTAATAATGTTTGTTTTAACCATTTTATACCTCTTTGTTTTGGTTATGTGTATAATATAAAAAATAGTGGGATTAAAACCAATATAATTTATAAAATGCAAGAGGCTTTTATATGCACATGATTCATGCACATATAAAGGCCCCTTGAGGGGCCCAGTATTAAACCGTGGTGCCGGCGACCTTGGCCATCTTGATAGCCTTGATGTAGAAGGTCTTGACATCCGGGTTGAGTTCAGCGATCTTGCTCACCCAAGCTTCACCCTTACGCTGAGCAGTAAGGATGTCTTCCTGAATGATAGCACGCTGAATGTCAACCTTCATGCTGCTGAGCAACTGGAGGTAGTTGTTAGCATGCGTTTCGTCAAGCACGTCTTCATGCTGCTTGAGCCAGATCTTGACACCGGAGAAGAACGTAGATGCAGCAGGTGCATCCATTTCTTCGAATGCAGTCTTGAAGTCATCAGTGAACGTTGCAGCAGTCATGACCATGTCAGCACTGAGAGCACGAGCACGGTTCAGGTATTCGTTGAAGTTGGCAGCAATAGAAGTACCAACCAAGCCTTCAATACCGATGAGCAAGCACTTGCGCTTGAACGGATCCTGCAGAGCACCATCCTGTTCAGCGATGTCAATCATGTGACCAGCACGTTCCCAGTTACGGCAGTTAGGAGCAACAGCAACACCACCATTCTGTTCAGCCTGAGCCTGAATAGCTTCAAGCATGTCCTGATGTTCCTTCGAGAAATGGTCGAAGTCCAAATCAACCGGATGGTCACTGATGTAGTCAATGACACGCTGGTTGAGATGAATGGACACAAAGTATTCAAGCGTTTCCTGAACAGTGGGAGCAAACTTGCACCACAAGAAACGAGACTTCTGAGCCATGTCCATCGTACCAACCTGGTAGTCACCAACATCGTCAGGGTTGATGCAAGCAACGATGCGAGAGCCCTTCGGCAAACTCACATCACCATAGGTGCCAGAGCAGGTGAGCTGCATGATAGCATTCTGCACCAGCTTTAAACCACGGTTTGCTTCGTCAATGAGAAGCACCACCGGTTCCTGCTGAACCATCCAGTCAGGCGGACAGAACTTAGTGACCAACTGACCAGCAAGGTTCTTGACCTTTTCCGGAAGACCAGTGACGTCACCAGCATCAGCAGCATGTGCCGGATGCCAAGTAACAACACGGTTAATGCCCCAAATCTTAGGAGCAAGAGTGTTAGCGACCCATTCAGTCTTACCACAACCGTGGCAGCCAGTGAGCATCAAGCTCACGTTAGTGGGCATGTATTTTGCGATTTGTCCGATTTCAGCGAGAGTTGCCATATTGTTTTTTCCTTTTTGATTGAGTGAATGTGAATTGTTTTTGTTGATGGTTATAATATAAAAACTGTTTTAATAACCGTCGTTAAAATTTCGTTTTTGCAAGAGTCAAGTTCTTAACAAGAATGATGTTGTTGACTTGAGGGAGCACACCATTGTCGCAATCAGCATTAAACTGCGTAATTGCTGCAACAATGTCACCATCATAAGACTTTGTACCAACCTTGTCATCGTCAAATAAAAATTTAACTTCGAACATTTATATTCCTTTTGTTTGTGTATAATATAAAAACTTAAAAGTTGAAGTGGAATAAAAAATCAAAAACCTTGGTGGCGCTAACCACCAAGGTAGGGTTGAGGTATTAAGACTTATTAGTGCTTCTTCTTAGCGATGAAGTCCTTAACTTCCTTCATGCTCATCTGGTTCTTACCAACCCACTTAGGAGCTTCAACTGCAGTAGGAGTACGAATGATGAAGATGTTTCTCCATTCCTTCGGACGTTCCCAGCAGAAGCCACAGTCAGTCAGAACGATGATGCCATCATACTGAAGCTTGTGCTTACGAATGAGGTCGATGATGCACTGAGGATTGGTACCGCCACCACCAAAGCAGTCAGAAGATGCCATCGGCTTGAGCTGTTCAGTCGGCATTTCGCAATTGCAATCCCACCAAGCAAAATCAACTTCAGCTTCGAACTTGATGAAGTCGTTGGTAGTAGCAATGCAAAGTTCAATGTCATCACGACCCATAGAACCAGAAGCATCAGCAAAGATACCAAGATGGAACGTCTGGTCATGACGCTTACCAGGCAAGATACCAGACCATTCGGGGTTACGACGATTGTACTTCATTCGAGAGTCAACCAAGTAATCCGAGTATGCAGTAGCAATGAAATTGCGAAGAGCGATACGAGGATCGACAACCTGACGGTTAGCAGCCATGATTCGTTCACGCAAATCACCAGGCATAGAACCCCATTGAGAAGCATCAGTAGTGTTGACACGCTGAGCAACATTAGCTTCTGCAATGTCATTTTCGCCCCACTTTTCAGAATTCGAAGTGTTAGCAAAATGCTGATTGAGTGCATCTCTCATTTGGTTCTGGCTGTTATTGTTGTTGCCACCGTTACTACCATTTTGCGGTTGCGGTTTCGGCTGACCACCCTGAGGCTGCGGCGGAGGAGGCATGCCACCGCCATTCTGCTTCTTCGACAACATTTCGTAAAGCACTTCCAACTGACAGTCACGTTTGTGATCGTAGTCAGCCGGAAGTTCAGCACGAATAGTCGGATTAGCGTCATTCGGAAGAGCTTCACCAAAATCAACAGATTCAACTGCATTCTGGAACAAAGATGCAATCGAAGGATCGTAGCAAACGATGTTGCTGCACTTATAATTCAATTCGTGGTCAGGAAGCTGGCGCTTAGAGCAATGACGCAGCAAAATGCGATTGATTTCAGCGCAAAGCAGCACTGCCAACGAAGCAGAATTGATTTTGTACAACCAATCTTCGTTGTATTCAATGATGGGGTGAATGCTGTCCATCATGTTGATGCGAAGCGTTACATTCTTGTCTGCAACAGCCTTACGGTTGAAGAGATTGTAGAATCGCATGTACCAGGGCGTTTGAGCATTGATATGACTCACTGCCGCTCTGAATTTTTCATCGACGGTTTGAATAATCATATTATTTCCTTTGAGTTGGGGTGATTTTTAATTTGATAGTTATAATATAAAAAATGGTGGAATAATATCCACCATAATTTTCATATTTCAAGAGGCTAGCAAATCAAATAGCACCAAGTTCTTTTAGCATATTTTCTTGCTTCTCAAGTTCTTTCATTTTACTAGCAACTGTAGTGTTGTCATGAATAATACGAGTATATTCTTCAACGGTGATGTCTTTAATCTTGTAGGATTGCAGCTTGAACGTTTCGCCAATGTTATGCTCAAACTTATTTACGTCGTCACTAGTTTCAGCTTTAAGCAATGCTGAATAGTCATACACGACGTTATCTTTTTCATCTTCTGAATACGTAACTACAGCTTTACCCTTTACGAATGGAATGTTGTTCTTAAAATGATACACAGTACGAACACCGTTACCGGTGAGCTCCATTCGTCTATCGTAGCTACTAGCAAATTGCTTCATAGCGCCGTGAACGAATTTGATTTGCATTTAATACCTCTTGTTTGTATGTGTATAATATAAAAACTTATTCCACGTTTGTAAACAAAATGAATGTAAAATTTGTGGCTAGTCCTGATGAGTGGACATCGCTATAATTTCATCATTCGATTTGTCAATCAAGAGTGTTACGTCATAGCAACTCAAATGCTGAGTGTCAGGTGCAGTCAACCTTACGAACTTGACATTTTGAGGCATAACTACAATAGTCGGATTGTGCCAGTCTGAATCGCAAGTGAATTCTTTCATGAAATCTTTCATCAAACGACCAGGTGTAGTGTCAAATTCGCTGAAGTCATCTGGTTCAGTTTCACTGTCAGTGACAACAGTAATTTCTTGATGCACAATCTGTTCGAAGTTCGGGTCATCAATCAATTCCTTCCCAACAAATACCCAAGGTTCCCATGTAGCAAGGTCGAAGTTAGGACCATACTTCTGATTTGAAGGAATTGCATTGACTGCAGTTTCGTAAAGAGCATCAAGTGCATCATGGTCAAAACCAGCAGAGCCAAACCATGCTTTGCGAACGCGTTGTGCGGCTTCATACCAAAGTGAATGTTTCATTTTAATACCTCTTGTTTGTATGTGTATAATTTAAAAACATTTCATGCAATGAAAAATATAATTTTTACATTGCGTGATACACCTCTTCACAAATGTTGCCAAGCATATCGATAAGAATCTTTTGTCTTGCAGTAGGTTCAACCTTGAAGTTGTTGATGTCTTCTACTTCAATGAAAGAATGACCCTCAAGTGCATTAGAGCAAATTGCAAGACTCAATTCATTCACAGTATTATAGATTGTGAAGCTGACATCATCGATGCTTGTCATTTTGCCAAGATACTGCAGCCATTCAAGATGCTGATGACTGTATGCAAGCAAGTTACGAAGATTGTCACCTGCAACCTTATCTTCCAAACCAGTGTCATACATGATTGCAGTACAGATAGCACGATAGCCGGCTTCAACTTCGAACATGAATCTGTTCTGACGATTCGTGGCAGGATTGATTCTGTCAACAAATTCAAGTACACCAGGTGCAACATTCTTGTAGCATGGTGCGCTGAACTTACCCTTGTCTTTAGCGAAGTGCATAAAATGCGAACCTTCATGCAGCAGCGTCAATGCGCCATTGTCAGTCAACGTCAAGTACTTAGTCTTTTCGTTGTAGAATGCGTCATTTGCATTGAGCGTGATGCAATCGGTGTACAATTCTTTAGAGTACAAACCTGCAACACCATCAGTGAACTGCTTAATAAGCAATCCACCCATGATGCATTTGTTCAGCTCTTTGAGCAAATCTTTGAAGTATGCCTGAACGCCGTCATTGTCATAATTGAGCTTCAAGCCTTGGACGTTGCTGATAAGTAAAGGTCTTGTGAATGCCATATAAACTCCTTTTTGTTTGTATGTGTATAATATAAAAAATCCTCAATTAAGAGGATTTATATTTTTCGATTTTTTGCGCCACTACAAAGTATTAAGAAGCAAGAGGTCAGCATCAGCCTTTACGTTTTCAATGAATTTCGTTTGAAACACGTTAATCATGCCTTCAGGAATCTTGGGTGCAGCATCCTGCAATTTTTGTTCAGGTGTCTTCAACGATTCAATCAGATCATCGACTTTGCTAATGACATCCTGTCCAGCACTGACAATCTGCATGTATGTCTGACATGCAAGCTTTGGTTCAGTGTGTATCGGATTTGCGTAGTACTTCTTGATTTCTTCTTCAGCCATAGCTTTATAGTCTTCGCACTCTTTGATTTTTTGTTCGCAGAATTCTTCAGTAAAGCCGGCTTCATCAAGCATAGTAAGCATATCGTCATACTTGACTACTGAACGAGCATCAGTAAGACGAAACGTTTCTACGTAAGCCTTTTTTAATTCATCAGTCATCATAATAACTCCTTTTGTTTGATATGTAAAATATAAAAAATGGTGGATTTTACTCCACCATAATTTTTATTTTTCTTGTATCGCTTAAGCAAGGTTGTTCTGCTTGAGCAAGTTGTACGTATCAAACACTCCCTTGATACCTTTGCACATCACAGCAAGCTTGTCAGACAGTTCCTGAGTAGTGCAATCCTTCTTGTCAGAGATAACGCCACTAACGTTGTAATTAATGTTCACGCTATTCTTGCAACGAACGCTGATACCATAGTATGCAGTGGAGAAGTTCGTAGCACCGATTTCAATCTGGTCAGTGGTCTGGTTGTAGTTAATCTTGTAACGCAGCCTCACAAGAACAGTTCTGTCATCGTCAGTACGTTCGAGCGGAATCTTAGTATGGTCGATTTTGATGTTGCAGGTACCTTCAAGTTCTGCAACAAGTTCGTTTGTGTACGGGTTTTCATGCAGCTTGGCAGAAGAAGTGTCAATCGAAGTAGTGATGGGCTTGAAGTACTGTTCGAAGCCGGCAATCATTTCCTTGATTTTCGAACCGGAGTTGTCAAGCAATTCAATAGTCTGCTTGGAAGAAGCAAGCTGTTCCTTGAACTGAGACTGGTTGAAACGTTCTGCACCAGAGAATCCCTTCTTTTCCTGCTTACGTTCACCGACCCTGAACACATTTTCAAAGCCACGACGGAAGCCATCAACGTTGCTAGTACCAACGAATTCACCAGCTTCAGAATAAGGAGTCTTACCGTTTTCACGGAAGAAGAAGTATGCCTGAGCAGTACCAAGCGTAATGTTGTTGCGCTGAGCAACATAGTCGCTATCGCACCAACCATGACGACGCATATTGACAATGTTCAGCTTAGCGTTGTTTGCAGTGATGCGAACAACACCATGCTTAGCAAGAACTTCGGAAGAGTCATTGCCAGCAGCACGGTATTTGAAACCCCAGTAGATGAAGAAAATAGTGTCACCACGACCAGAGCAGAATGCAACTTCGCATTCGTTATGTTCTTCATCGTAGCCCTTGACAAACGGCTGCCAGTTGTTAGAACCAGCGATTTTTGCATCGTCAAGCACAGTCTTAATGGCTTTGTTGTGAGATGCAACAAACGAGTTTACATGTTCGATTTTCATAATGTTTTTTCCTTTTTGGTTGAGTGATTATTGGTTTGATGTGTATAATTTAAAAAAACATTTGATGAAGAAAAATAAAATTTTAGAAAAATCTGTCTCTCAACTTTTCATGCAATTCATTATATTTGTTAAGACACATATCGCATGCTTCTTTTACTTTATCGTTATATTTGTCAAAATCTGTAGACATCAAATATACACAGCCATTCATTGCTAAATCATCCATATCAAGACTGACGTTCAAAAAGCAACGTATATCACCATTAGTGATTATTTGTAATGCAGTGTGAACTCTGAATCTAAACGAATCAGAAATGATAAAATCGAAATCGAATACCAAATGTGGTTCAGTAGAGCTAGGCCATTCTGAACAATCAGTAACAGAATATCGTGGAACGTAATGTTCATTGGCATATTCTTGCACATACTTCATAGCTTCTTTGCGCATATCTTTCAATAGCGGTTCAATTAGCCTGAAATTAGCAGTACGTTCTTGTTGTTGAGCTTTACGAACAGCAGCATAATCAATATCAGCCATATATTTCCTTTTGTTTATGTGTATAATTTAAAAACATAAAAGGAAAAAGCATTATAAAATTGAAAAAGTCATGTCACACTAAAGAAAAGCGTAACATGACTTAAATTCAACTACTGATTATATAATATACTATACATTTCGTCCATTTTCATAAACGGCTTTGAGGACAGGGAATCGAAGAGAGTAGTTGCCAAACTGATCTTGAGTCTCTTCAAAATACTTGACTGTGATAGTCTTTCCAATGATTTTAGTAGGATCAGCAAACCATTCTTTTCTCTGTTCTTTGCTCAATCCTGATCCGACGTTAACTCGATTGCCTTTATGTTCAATGATAAGAGATTTGACACCAACATAAGTGACATTGCCACGACCAGGTTCTGCAGTAGTCATTTCTGCAATTTCGATGTCTTTGACTTCATATTCGTCATCAAGAAATTTCTTGACTTTCAAAAGAGTTTTAAGTCTGCCGGTCTTGAATTCTTCATTCTTTCTGAGCATGAATCCTTCCCAGTTACCAGCTGCAACATAACCTTCCCAACGGTCAAAATCATCTTGAGAATGCAAAACTTCTTGCTTCAAAACTTTGAGAGTCTTGAACGTATTGCCCTGAATCATTGTCAACATTTTAGCATAACGTTCATCGAAGTTAGGAGATTTCGTTTTGCCCAAGAATTCATCTTCAGTGACAAAATCAAAGAGCTGATAGCAAGGATTTGAGATTGTCCAGTTCTTTCTTCTGATTTCTTGAAGAATCGACTGGAAATCTTCATCACCATTTGCATTAACAATGCAGCCTTCACCATCTGCATAGTAGACACCGTCAGGTTCATTACGAACAAACCAAACCAATGCAGGAATGCAGTTGTCAAGAGTAGTGAGAGGTTTGCCTTGACGAGAGATGAATTCCACTTGAGTGTCACCATTTGCTTTTGTAATTTTTGCGACTGTACGAATGCCATCGCATTTTCTCGAAGCATACCAAGAACCATCGATAGGATTGACACCATTGACTTTTTCAAGATGACAAGCAAGTGTAACTTCAAACGGCTTGCTAGTCGAAACACCGGTCAAGCGTTTGAACGTTGTCCAAGAAAGACCGATTGTCAACTTCTTATTCAGAATTGCAGTGAGAATTTTCTGATCTGCACTGACATACATTCCAATCAAAGTTTCAACTGCATCAATTGCAGCATTTCCAGTAAGTTCACGAGCAGCAAGCTTCATGAGCAATTCGTGAAATTTGCAGTAATCAGCATCGATAGTCATTGTACCGACATTGTGCGGTTCAAACTTATGCACACCATATTTCAATTGAGGATCGTAACAATCCTGATAGATTTGAACGATGGTATCATTAATGTTGTTAAGCAAAATGGTACTCTTTTCAACAGTACCAGCAGCATGTTCAATTTGAGAAAAGATTTCGTGAATGTTCATTTTGTTTTTTCCTTTTTGGTTGTTGATAGTAATAATATAAAAAATTTTTTGAAAAAATAACACTATAATTTTTAAATTTTCTAGCCACCAAACATTGTTGTAGTATTATTGTTTGCTTTATCGTATTCTTTATTTTCTTCTTCAATCATTTGGCTAACTACTTGACTCATGACTTCTACTTCACCATAAGCCATATCATCTGTAATTTGAAAATTAGTGTATTTAGAAATGCTTAAAATGTTTCTAAAGATTTCGTGAATAGGAATCTTGTTGACCAAGTCTGTTTCTTTGAAATGCCATTGTAATCTGATAGGTGAATGACATTTTGGACAATATGTCATTACTTCTTCTCTAATACCGCATTTCATTGAATCTACAATGTTGTTTAGCATTACATAATCATAAGCATCCCAACTAAGTAGTGTTTTGATTGCTTCATTAGAAGATCCGCATAATTCTATTAGATTTGTATAATTTAACAATTTTTCAAGCTCTAAATCTTTTAATTTTACAAGTTTAGTGCCTACTCTTGGTAAACTACATGTAATATCGAGATTATGAATTTTTGCAATTTTTGTTGTCTGAATGCAATTGTCAATTTCAAGATCTTTTAATCCGTAAGCTTATTGTAATAGGTTCATGACAATGTATACATTTGTCAAGCTTAATATCATAGCCATTCGCTGAAATAAACGATCCAGATTTTAGATACATCAACAAATAATTTCGATCTGCAATAAAGAGATCTTCATATTTCATGTTCGTAAATCTGCAACAACGTCTAATGAGTTCATTGATAACGTATGTAGTGTTGTTTTCGTCAATTCTGCTCATAAGTTTAATGTCACCAACAGTAAGCATTCTAACTTCAATCTTAGAATCTGCTGGATAGCCTGAACAAAGAGTTGGGAAATTACGTTTGTCAACTTCAATATAATTGTAATCCATGCAATATTTATCAAATAAAAAACCTCACTGAGCCAATCTCAGTGAGGTATGAGCTTTTTCAACCTATGGGAAGCATCATCGAACCATATTTGAGTAGGACAAGGAATAAACCTACTCAAACTCGTCAAATTCTACTTTTTTCTTTCTCTTGTATTTCTTCTTGTTCTCGACTGTACGAGTTCGTAATGTAGCGCCATTGTTTGTTCCTTCAATGCGTTCATCACGAAGTTTGTCAGATTCTTTGCAATCCATATACCAACCTTAAAAAATGAAAGAGTGGGCCAGCTCTCTCATCTAGCCCACTCTATTTATGTGTGTGACTTACTTGATGATAGCCACAACGGTGTTCTTGGAGCGGTGATGGAGCTGCTTTTCGATAGACTGAGCAGCAGCAAGAACCGCACTGACGTTTGCACGAGCCGTCTTGACGTCGACCGTTGCACCGTTCTTGAAGGCATCCATTGCGCTCACAACGCTGGAGAGGTCAAGCTTGACGTCACGACGTTCAGCAAAGACCTTGGCAGCTGCATCACGCTTGGCCTGACGTTCTGCCTTACGGGCAGCAACACCGGCCTTGTAAGCGGCGAATTCTTCAGCACGCTGAGCCTTTTCTTCTTCGGTGAGACGGTGGTAAGCACGCTTTGCCTTCGGGGCAGTGGAAGCGGAAGCGGCGGCCTGAGCGATAGTGTTCTGAGTGTTTTCCATGATGTTATCTCCTTTTTGGATTGGATTGTTGTTGTTATTGTTGTTTGTTTGATGTTATAAATTTAATTAAATTTTGAAATGGTGTAAATAAATTTTTTGTAAATTTTTATTTTACAATTTCAAAACTGTCTTGAGGAAGAATACCGATACCACCCCAAGTACCATGGAGCATGCCAGTACCATCAATGAAAGTAATGACACCAGTTTTGCCGACATAGTTAGCTTCAGCAGGGTCATGCTTACCATTGAACGGTGCAAGAGCAATAATACGAATCGTATCACCAATCTTAGCTTGTTCCATGATTAATCTCCTTTGGTTTGATATTACAAATATATAAAAGTTTTTGATATTTGTAAACAAAAAAGTGTTATGCTCGATATACAGCATGCAGCAAGATACCGATTCGGTAAGGATTTACTTCCTTCTTGTTGCATTCTTCACAGCAAGAACCATTCTTAATGACAGGTTCAGCGTTGTGTTCTTCTGAAGTGTCAAACTTATTGCCGCAGAAGCAGCAAGTGAAAAGAATGTTAGTTTTCTTCATACGCCATATCCTTTGCTGCTTCGAGCATTGATGTACTTGTGTATTTCTTGATTCGACGAAGAGCTTGGTCACGCAATTGTTTGATTCTTGCATGACTGAATCCCATCGAAGAACCAATTTCACGAAGAGAATGCGGCTTATCAGAATTGATGCCATACGTTTCGCATAGCACATGCTTTTCATTTTCAGGCAAGCAGCTGGTAAGAGCATCTACAATACTTTCGATGTCAGTCTTAGACCTGATGTCGTCCTTGTGGTCAGTAATCACTTCAGCATACGTATGTTTGCTGTCAGCGTTAACTGTGCTATCAAGCGACACACTAGTATTGTTGATTGACATGACTGCCATAGCTTCTCTGTCGAGGTCGCTAAGATTGTCTTGTTTCTTTCCAGCTTTTACTGCAGCTACGACTTTGTTCCAAGGAACATGAATCGTATTCTTGTGAAGATTGATAGCGCTTACGATGTAAGACTTCACCCAATACAGAGCATACGTAATGAAGCGCTGTCCTCGAGTATAGTCATAAGCATCAATTGCTTTCAACATTCCATAAGAACCTGCAGCAACCAAGTCAGGAATGTCAACATTCGAGTTCTTGTATTGCAGAGCAACCTTCAAGACAAAACGCATATTTGATTCTGCAATTTTGTCACGAATGGTTTTTGTTTTTGTGATTGCGTAAGCCTTAAAGAGTGCCTGTTCTTCTTCAATCGACAAAGGCTTAGTTTTCTTGATGTCGACCAAATACTTGGCATAAGAATCATTCA
>JAEEGL014872010.1_pt1 | contig 11767 bp, 7 predicted proteins | sample 9134231 | NCBI WGS metagenome assembly JAEEGL01 (sample SAMN16246548, study PRJNA631951) | gut metagenome | biome: gut microbiome; feature: rumen; material: fiber-attached | host: Bos | place: Iran: Karaj | collected 2018-10
CCTTGACTCTCTTGATAATCCAAAATTTGAGCAAATCAGCTACCCGGGTGGAGTGATGTCATTCTGGAAACTCGACACAATACAAGGCAAGATTGTTGGTGGCGGAGAAAAAGGTCTTTTCACAATCGACACCAACAACGTCCTTTACAGCGCAATCTCGTCTAACCAATCACGCCTTGTGCGTAATTTTGTCGTTCCGAAAGACAACCCAAATGTCCTGATTGGATGCAGCAGCCAAGGATTCAGCAAGTACGAAAAACGCAACGGCAAATGGACGTACAGCAAGCCTATTGAAGGTTTTAACGAAATTGTAAGACAGTTTTATGAGGACACCGACGGCTACTTTTGGAGTTCAGCCGGCAAGGAAGTTTGTCGGATAAGATTCAACCAGGTGTACGATTCTGTTGTTTCTTTTACAAAATATGATAGCAAACATGGACTGCCCGCCAACACCAATAATTATGTGTTCAATACAGGCGACAGAATTGTAGTCGGAACATTGGACGGCATTTACAAATACGATTGCGACTCCGACAAATTCGTGGAGGACGTCAACCTAAATACAGCATTTGGTGGTAAAAAAGTATTCGATCTTATGTACCACGACGGGCTTGGCAACATCTGGGCAAGGCATGTCACCTCCAACAAGCGCGACAAAAACATCCAATACTGGTTTCTCGAACGCTATGCGATGCGAGGAGACTCTTCGGCGGTATTCACCGACGACATTTTCCGTCCATATATGAGTCAAATCAATTCTTTTGGATACATCGGCAATGGACGTTATGTCATTGGTGTCACGGACGGCTTTGTGCTTTATGACGAAAATGTTGTCAAAGACACCAAGCACCCATACAACGCATTGATACGCACCATCGAAAACATTTACAGCGATTCGCTGATATTTGGCGGCAACGAAACTGATAAAAAAATTGTCCTTCCATACGAATTGAGAAGCGTCAGGGTGCAATTCGCCGCCACGTGCTACGAACACCCCGAAAACATCAGGTTCAAGTCGTATCTTGAAGGCAACGACGACACTTGGTCTGACTTCCGCAGCGAGAATTACAAGGAGTACCCGAACCTTAGCCCTGGCACGTACACATTACATGTAATCGCTTCAAATATTTACAACGTGGAGAGCCGGGAGGCAACAATCACATTTGTAATCCTTCCCCCGTGGTATCTCACTATTTGGGCTAAGATATTTTACGGCGTGCTTTTTGCCCTCGCCATCTGGCTGTTCGTAAAGGCGTACACCAAAAAACTCATCCGCGACAAGGAGAAGCTCGAGCAGATAGTATTGGAGCGCACCGCCGAAATCCGCAAGCAGAGCCAGCTCATCATGGAGAAAAACGAGGAAATCACTGCCAAAAACAAGGAAATCACCGACTCCATCAGGTACGCGCAGCGCATACAGACCGCGATGCTCCCGATGGAAGAGAGAATCAAGTCGGCACTGCCTGACCATTTCATCCTCTTCCGCCCCAAGGACATCGTCAGCGGCGATTATTACTGGTACGCCGAGACCGACCAGAGTATTATCATCACCGCCGCCGACTGTACGGGACACGGCGTGCCGGGCGCATTCATGAGCATGATTGGTTCGCAGATATTGACGGAAATTGTTGTGGACGGCATCACGTCGCCCGAGCAGATACTCACCAACCAAAACCGCCGCATCCGCAAGGCGCTCAAGCAGGACACCACCGCCAACCAGGACGGTATGGATATGGCGCTCTGCTGCATCGACAAGAAGACTCACCTCGTGGAGTATTCGGGCGCAAAGAATCAGCTCGTTGTCATCCAAAACAACGAACTCACCGAATACAAGGCTGACAAGCAGAGCATCGGCGGACAGCAGCTCTACGGCGACGACTTCCAGTACAAGAAAGTCGCCATCCAGCCCGACGGCAATACATGGTTCTATATGTTTTCCGACGGATACAAGGATCAGTTTGGCGGACCTAACAATACCAAGTTCCTCATCAAGAACCTCCGCGCCCTGCTCATGCAGATACACAACGAGCCGCCCGCCAAGCAGCGCGAAATCCTCAACGACACCATCGAAAAGTGGATCAAGGACGGCGGCACAGAGCAGACCGACGACATCATCATCATCGGCTTCAAGTGCTGACGACTGACTGACTACTTTAACAATAAAAATTGACCAACTATGAACAAGAAACTTGACGAACCGCAGGAATTTGCCAACGACCTGATAGACTTCGTTTCTTTCAGTCCGAGCAAGTACCACGTGGTCAGAAACATAAAGGCGGCGCTCCTTCGCAAAGGTTTCAAGGAGCTGCCCCTCGCCGAGCCGTGGCAGATAGAGAAGGAGGGCAAATATTTTGTTGCCCAGAACGACACTACGCTCGCAGCGTTCATCGTGGGCATGGGACAGCCTGAAAAAGACGGCTTCCGCATCATTGCCGCCCACACCGACGCGCCGACCATCAAGATAAAGCCGTCGCCCGAGATTGTAGTCAACAATTCGTACATAAAGCTCAATACCGAAGTATATGGCGGCGCGATACTCAACACGTGGTTTGACCGTCCGCTGAGCATTGCCGGGCGCGTGGTCTTGAAATCCAAGTCGCCCTTCAAACCCGAAGTGCGTCAGCTCATCATCAAGCGTCCGCTGCTGCAGATACCCAACCTCGCCATCCACTTCAACCGCAAGGTCAACGACGGAGTGCCAATCAACCCGCAGAAGGAACTCTCGCCACTATTGGCATGCATCAAGTCGCCGCTCGAAAACCAAAACTACCTCGCCGAAATCATCGCCCGCGAGCTCAACGTCTCGCCCGACGCCATCCTTGATTTCGACCTCTCGCTCTACGACACCGAAAAGGGCTGTCTCATCGGCGCAAACAACGAGTTTATCTCCTGCGCCCGCCTCGACAACCTCTCGATGATTCACGCCGGTATGGAAGGTCTTTTCACAAGCCCCAACATCAACGCCACACAGATGATGGTATGTTTTGACAACGAGGAGGTCGGCAGCCGCACACGTCAGGGCGCGGCGTCACCCTTCTTGAAAAACGTCCTTGAACGCATCATCTACAAGCTAAACGGCGACAAGGAGGAATACATGAGGGCGATATACAATTCGTTCATGATTTCGGCGGACCCCGCGCACGGACTGCACCCGAATTATGCCGAGATGAGTTGCCCCACCAACCATCCTATCATCAACAAGGGACCTGTAATCAAGTACAACGCCGACCAGAAATACTGCACCGACGCCGAGAGCGGGGCAATTTTCGCACAACTTGCGGAGATTGCCGGCTCTCCGATACAGCGTTTTGCCAATAGGAGCGACCTCGCGGGAGGTTCCACGCTCGGCAGCATCTCCACCACGCAGACCGACTTCAAGGCTGTGGATGTGGGTACGCCGATACTCGCAATGCACTCAATCAGAGAGATTTGCGGCGTATATGACCACTTCAACATCAAGAACATATTCAAGACGTTCTACACAATTTAAAAAAAATTGGAAAAAAATTTGCGTATAACAAAAATTTGCGCTAAATTGCGCCGAATAAAACAACGCAAAAACTAAAACTATTATTATGGAAATCAAAAACAACAGGCTCTCAGGCGAAAACGTTAAGCCATTCGTGGAGGCGCACTCCTACGACAGGAAAAACATCATCAAGCCCGACGCCATAATAATACATTACACCGCCGGCACAAGCGGCGCGGCGACTGTGAAACTATTTTCGGCGTCATCCGCAACCACCTCGGCGCACTTCGTGGTGAGCGAGGACGGCTCCATCACGCAGATGGTGGATCTCAACAGGAGGGCGTACCACGCCGGAACGTCAAGTTACGGTGGAAGGTCGGGTTACAACGGCTTCTCCATCGGCATTGAAATCAGCAACCCGGGATATTTGCAGAAAATCGGCGGCAAATATTACACATGGTGGGAGGCCAAGAAGGACAACAAGACCGCGACACCAGAAAGCAAGGTATTCACCGGCAAGCACCGCAACGCCGTGACAACGATGACCTACTGGTACAAGTACACCGACGAGCAGATAGCCGCAGTCAAGGAACTCTGCAAGACCATCTGCAAGACTTTTGAAATCAAGGAAATCCTCGGACACGAGGAGATTGCCCCCGGACGCAAGTGCGACCCGGGTCCCGCGTTCCCGCTCGACGCACTGAGGGACGAAATTTTCGCCAAAAATTCCACCGTCAATATCAGCGAACTCTTTGCAAACGCCGTCAGCAAGTCGGCAGCATCGTCGCTCGTAGTAGGCAAGGCGAAGGTGAAACTCAACTTCCGCCAAGGTCCGTCGTCCACCGCACCGCTCAAATCGAGCCCGATGGCGGCAGGTACGTACATCTACATCATCGGTCAGGATTCCACCAAGGAATGGTACAACATCCTCCACGAAATCACCGGCTGGATCGACAAGGAGTTTATCGAGCAGGACAACACCGACAGCGAATACGACGGTGCACTTACCACCGACAAGGCAATGCTTTACAGCGACTGCAAGAAAACCCGCCGCCTTGTGAGCGACCTCAAGACCGGCACCAAGTTCAACATCATCGAGCAGCAGGAAAACATGTTCCGCATCAAGGCTGTGGTAGAAGGCTGGGCTTGCGCCAAGTACATCACCAAAGAGGCGTAACGAAACATTTTTTCTGTAATAATATCAAATGGGACTACGACAAATAGTCCCATTTTTTATTCACCGCCACATCACGCAATCCATCCTGACATCGTGCGCCTCGCTCGGTATCTCGTCAAAATACTGAAACGGAAAGCAAACACCGATTTTATAAGCGTTTTTCAATCGTGGCAACAGCCTGTCATAATAGCCCTTGCCGCGTCCGAGCCGGTTGCCTAGCCGGTCGAAAGCCATGCCGGGGATTATTGCCAAATCTATCGCGTCATAATCCAAAAATACTTCCCCCCTCGGCTCCAAAATTCCAAAAGCGCCGCACTCCAGCGATTCCACACCTTTATATATGTGCAATTCCAAATCGTCGCCGACCACCCTGGGCAGCAGTACGGTTTTGCAGGTTTCGTAAGCATTTTTTATAATTGTAAAAATATCCACCTCGTCTTGCAGTGGACAATATAATAATAATGTGTGCGCCTGTTGATATGCCGGCATGTCCAAGATATTGTCGCACAATTTTTCTGAAAATACTGCAAGCTGCGCCGAAGAATGTTGGCGTTTGGCGGTGCGGATTTGCCGTCTGAGTTCCTGTTTGCCGATACGTCCGCAATCGCAGCAATTTTCTTCCTCAGCCTCGTAACACTCAATGTTTCTGTCCTTTGACGAGAATTTTATGGCGAGTTTCACGATGCGCTTGTTGGTGTCGAGGACGGCGGACACGTAGTCGCGGTCGTCTATTTGGTCAAGGGCGGAATCCGTGCTGCGGTCGTATTTAAGTTCGATAACGTAAATTGTTTTCGGCATTTTGAGGATTAAATCCGACTTGCCGAGGGCGGTTTCCTGATTAGCGCGAATATCCGCACCAAACGAAGTTAAAACTGTGTAAAGTATTGAATGATAATGCTTTTCGTTCATATTGTTGAGCGAGAACGGGAACATGCGGAAAAACTTCTGCAACGCCTTGATGAACTTGTCCAAGTCGTCGTTGACGTAAAAATCGAAATACGCATTGCGTAGCGGCATTGTGTCGTTCACCTTGTAAAAACTTTTGAACAACGAATCTGCCAACGCCGACCTCACCTCGTCGTTAGGATAGCCCAACTCATACACCGAAGTTGGCGTTGAGCCATAAATTACTGATTTATAATTTTTTATTGTCAAATATCCCGACTGAAACAAAAACGGCACAAGGTCGGTAACCTTTTCAACAGGTTGGTTGAAACGCGACGCGCTACATTCCACGCCTTCGAAATCTTCCATTTTGATGTCGAACTTGCTGATGAGTTTCAGCAACGACGACGGCGTTCCCGAATTAAACCAATAGTCATTTAACTGTTTGTCGTTCAAGGCATTGATTACGGAATATGGATTATATACATCCAACATCTCAGGCGAAAAATGGTATCCGTCGTATTTGGCTTTGAAGTATCGAACCGTTTCATCAAATGTATAGCCGTTGGTATCCGCGAAATCCTTCATTCCATCTCTCATTTGCGACAAAAATTCGTCCTTTGAAATGCCACATATCGTCTGAAAATCAGGCAGCAAAGAAATGTCTTTAAGATTGTTCAACGTCGAAAATATCGACATCTGCGAAAACTTGGTGATGCCCGTAATGAACACAAAACGGATGTATTTACCGAGGTCTTTCAACGGTGAAAAAAACTTGTTCTGACGTGCGCGGATTCTCTCTTGCAGTTCATCATTGTTGATGGTGTCGAGCATTGCTGCATCGTATTCGTCGATGATGACTACAACTTTCAGACCTGTTTTTTGGGAAACATTTGTTATAAGGTGTTTAAACCTGACGCCGCAATCCTTGCCCTGCCGTGGAATGTCAAATTTCTTCTCGTGTTCGTCAAGCATTGAGTCTATGATTTCGTTAATGCTGTCAACGGAAACATCTTTTGCATCAGCAAACGAAAGATTTATCACAGGATACTTGACCCATTCCTTTTCCAATGCATCAATCCTCAGCCCCTTGAACAAATCTCTGTTGCCATTGAAATACTCGTCCAACGTGCTGCACAGCAACGACTTGCCAAACCGCCTCGGTCTTGCCAAAAATACATAGCGGTAGTCGTGGGTCATTTTATAGACCAAATCCGTCTTGTCAACATAGACATAATCGCCTTCAACAATCGTGCTGAAGGTCTGCGTGTCCACAGGGTATCTGCGAGTTTCCATAGCGGGTGAAGATTTTTTCGTTGCAATGGCAAAGGTAAAAATAATTTTTCTTTATCAAAAACTTTTATTACTTTTGCCTAAGTTTTAGCGTAATATAATTATGTCAGAATATTTTTTGAAGCAACAAGATGTTTTTGAAGCATTGCCAACGCTCGAAGTCGATTTCTTCGATTTGTGCATTGCCGACCCGCCGTATGGTGTCTCGACTACAAAAAAATGGAGTTATGGCGATGGTGAAAAGGTGAGCGGATTCGGTGGCAATTGGAAAATCACCAACGAAGTTTGGGATACGTTGTCGCCAAACGAATCGTTTCGAAACACGTATTGCTGGCTCAAAGAATTGAAGCGTGTAATCAAACCTACAGGATCGATTTTCATACATTCAACATACCATAATTCAGGTTTTGTAAATGTATGCTGCCAACTTTTGAACTTGGAGATAATCAACGAGATAGTCTGGTACAAGCGCAATTCCTTTCCTAATCTGTCGGGCAGGCGGCTGACAGCAAGCCACGAAACTATTTTATGGGTTCATAAGGGAATCAAAAAACGTGAGTATGTGTTTAATTATGAAGATGCAAAAGCGTTTTATTCTTCGTCAGACTTGTTGAAGGAAAAAGACAAACAGATGCGCACCGTTTGGGATATTCCCAATAATAAAAGCAAAGAAGAGATGATGTTTGGCAGTCATCCTACGCAAAAGCCTATGCGCATTGCCGAAAGACTTTTGTTGATTGCCGGAGTCAAAAACGGTAATCTTCTTGTGCCTTTTGTCGGTTCGGGAACGGAGATGGTGGCGGGATTGGATTACGGAATGAATGTTTACGGCTTTGAAATAGAAGATGAGTATTACAATCTGGCGAACAAGCGTTTGCAATATGCTATGACGTGCCAACAAACTTCACTTTTTGCCGTATGAAAACATTTCAACCCGTCATAAAATGGTCGGGCAGCAAACGCCTTGCCGCACCTGTCCTTAAAGTCCATTTCCTGAAATGCAGCAATTATTTCGAGCCGTTTGTAGGTGGAGGAGCGATGTTGCCATACGCTAATTCCGAAAAAGGTTTCGCAAGCGACATTATTCCAGAACTTATTGACTTGTGGAACAATATAAAGGACAATCCAAAACTTGTTGCGGAAGAATATGAAAAACGTTGGAACGACTTGCAGACCAATGGTGCAGACGTATTTTACAATGTCAGGGACAGTTTTAATGCGACAAGAAACTGTTTCGATTTTCTGTTTTTGACAAGGACTTGTGTCAACGGTAAAATCAGGTACAATAACAATCGTGAGTTCAACAATGCCTACCACTTGACACGGCCCGGTATCAATCCGCAAACCTTGTATTCAATTCTGTTGCAGTGGAGTAGTAAAATCAAAAATATTGAATTTTTGAACGTTGATTATCGAGAGTGCCTGCGGACTGCCCATAAAGGTGATTTCGTTTTTTTGGATCCGCCATACGGTGGCACAACCGATTTATATACTCGAACTGTATTTGATTTTGATGCGTTTTTTCAAGAGTTGGAACGACTTAACTCGTTGGAGGTTAAGTGGATGCTTACCTTTGACGGCAAGGCGGGCAGCCGTGAATATGCTTACGAACCGCCGAAAGATTTATATGTCCATAAATTTTCTGTCAACACCGGCAATTCGGCGTTTTCAAAAGTTATGAACAACCAATGCGACAAAATCACCGAATCAGTGTACCTTAATTATAAGCCCGTCAATCCCACGCCAGGACTTTTTGACAATATTTGACACTATTTTTGAACCTGTTAGCAAATGCAATGTGGTAATTTCCCCGAACTCAAATGCAAATGCCGCATCTAATTGCTTGTCTTTCAAAAGTTTTGGCAGTTCGTCGCTGTTTTTGTATTCAAATGCGCCGATTGAGAAGATTTTGTAATTCTCGATTTTCAACGTTTCTTTGTCAAAGAAACGCCAATCCTTTTTGTTGGTTTTGAACGCCGACGGCAAACCCGAAAACAAATCGTCAATATAACCTTTCAGATTATTGCCGACATTGTTTTCCAAATCCGCGCCGTTTTTCTTCGATTCTATCGACAGCAAAATGTTTTCCTTGGGCATCTTCAACTGAAAAATATGGTCGGGACGTTTGCCGCCGGTTTTCGAAACCCTCGGCAGCGATGTCCAGCGATATTCTTTGTTCGGCATAAAAAAACTGATGCCCGACCAGTCGCCGCCGGGCGGATTGCATAGGCATTCCAATAATTGAAAATCTGTATTTTTTGTGAAAATTTGATGGATTGTGGTGTCGGTGTCGTGTTCCGAAAACTCAAATTTGGTTTCATTTTGTTCAAGCAAGTTGTTGATATTCCGCTTTTTGTGCTGTTTGTTGGGTTTGTATAGGATTGGTTTTCCGCATGTCTTGCTGTCAACCAAAATATAATCGGAAATCCGCAAAACAGATTGGAACAGACCGTTGCTTTCTTCCAACTTTTCGGGCGACTTCTTGAAAATATCCCAGTTGGACTTGTAACCCGGGCCAAAAAGAACGGTCAAAATTTCTGCGTCGTCGCCCAGCAGCATTTTTACAAGCGGCGGCAGTCCACGGTCGGGACGCGCATCCTCGCCGCCAGGCTTAAATCCATTTATCCAAATTACAACCAAGTATTGCTTTGCAAATGAAAACTTTAAGCCTTTGTATAGTTTGTTTAGCAATTTGTTGAAATCCTCTTTCTTGTCCTCTGGAATGATGCAAAATGGCAAATCTTTTGCACCGAGTGTTGTGCAGCCCAATGCTGAAGTTTGTGCGAAAAGTTTTGTAAATGAAGATGTTACATAAATTTTGTCTGCAATTTTCTTTTTCCAGACCAAATCCTGAGTATTGTCGGCGAGCCAATTCGCCGGATTTTTGGCGTTAAGGAAATCTTTCCATTCTGCACCGCGCAGCGTGTCATTTGATTTCCTTGAATCAGAGAGAATTTTCACCATTGTCAATGCTTTCTGTTCAAGGCTTTTCAAATTTTTTGAGTAATCATCGTCCATTATCAAGTCCCTGATTATCAATGCTGCATCATCATAGCCGAATGCCTTTTCAAATTTCTTGTAAACGGATTCTGTGATTGAGGGGTGCGGTCTGTAAACTGGCACACAGACACATTTTTGGCGTTTCGACATCATCACATACGAAAACGGAATCAACGGATTCGGGAATCTTGGTGCTTTCATAACCCTGTTCTTATCCAATTCCGCGCCGCCGATTTCCGCAAAATAAAAGTACGGAATGTTTGCCATTGCCGTAGAGAATGCTCTGCCGCTGCGCTGCCAAGCGTTGTTGCCAGCAGGCAATGCCGAACAATATTCCAATGCAAACAATATTTTCTCGCGGTCGCCGAAAATTTCTGTGAAATATGAATCCGCGCCCTCGCGCAACATTCCGCCGTTATTCATCAGATAATCTGCAATATCAACGCCCCAACGTCCGTGTCCCGAAAGTAGTTCTATTTCAAACATCAGACCGTTTTTGCATTTTAACTTGTACGATGGTTTGTACAACGGAGACTTCGGTTTCAATTTGACTTCCGCCTCAAATGCCTTTGTGATTATGTTCAATGTCCTTTCACATTCAACGATATTGTCGCCGTGTATTCTGAATTGCCTTGTCATCATTCGCCCTCTAATAAATCAGAAATTTTGACATTGAGAGCATCGGCTATCTTCTTCATGTTTCGGATTGTAATGTTCTTTTCGGCTCGTTCAATCATACCGACATATGTACGGTGTATGCCAGCGATTTCGGCAAGTTTTTCTTGCGAAATTCCACGCTCTTTCCTTAACCTTTGAACATTCCGTCCGAACAATTCAATGATGCCTTCTTCTGCCATAATTATAATTTTTGTGTACAAAATTATTTATATTAGATTATATTATCAACATACTACGATTAGCATTTTCAAAATCATTTTGCCCTTTTCGCACAAAATTTTCCCCAATCTTCTATTTATTCCAAAAAAAATTATTAAATTTGCCGCATTGTAAAAATAATATCAGAAAGCAAAATGTTTGAAAGTTTATCCGAAAAACTTGAACAATCGTTCAAGATGATTAAAGGCGAGGGCAAACTCACCGAAATCAACGTCGTGGAGGCGTTGAAGGAGGTGCGCAGGGCGTTGCTCGACGCCGACGTCAATTACAATATAGTAAAAGAGTTCACCAACAAGGTCAAGGATAAGGCTCTCGGTACGCAGGTTCAGGGCGAATTGAAGCCCAACCAATTGATGATCAAACTCGTTCACGACGAGTTGATTACACTTATGGGTACATCCGAGACCGAAGTCAACCTCAAAGGCAATCCCGCCATTATCCTCATCGCAGGACTCCAAGGTTCTGGCAAGACCACGTTTTCGGGCAAGTTTGCCAATTTCATCAAGAAAAACAAGGGCAAGAAACCGTTGCTCGTTGCAGGCGACGTTTACCGTCCGGCGGCTATCGAGCAGTTGAAGGTGCTTGCCGAGCAAATCAAGGTGCCGGTATATACCGAAGACGGCAACAAGAACCCCGTAAAAATCGCCAAGGCAGCCATCGAACAGGCGAAGAAAAACGGCAACGATGTAGTTATCATCGATACCGCCGGCCGTCTCGCTGTTGACGAGGAGATGATGAACGAAATCTCCAACATCAAGAAGGAGACCAACCCCACCGAAATCCTTTTCGTGGTGGACTCAATGACTGGTCAGGACGCAGTGAACACCGCAAAGGCATTCAACGAAAGGCTCAATTTCGACGGCGTTGTACTCACCAAACTCGACGGTGATACCCGTGGTGGTGCTGCGCTCAGTATCCGTTACACGGTTGACAAGCCAATCAAGTTTGTGTCCACAGGCGAAAAGATTGACGCCCTTGACATCTTCTACCCCTCACGTATGGCCGACCGTATCCTCGGCATGGGCGACATCGTGTCACTCGCCGAA
>JAEEGL015277190.1_pt1 | contig 11767 bp, 9 predicted proteins | sample 9134231 | NCBI WGS metagenome assembly JAEEGL01 (sample SAMN16246548, study PRJNA631951) | gut metagenome | biome: gut microbiome; feature: rumen; material: fiber-attached | host: Bos | place: Iran: Karaj | collected 2018-10
CCACTTTCCGCTCTTAAGCCTGAATACACACCAGATGGTTTTTACAATATCTGCTGAGTTTAAGCAAACATAAATCCAAAAGGCAGACCAGTGAAATACAAAGCCGGCAAGAATTCCAAGCGGAAGTGAAAGTACCCATAGAAAAACATTATCTGTAATCATGAGCATTTTTGTGTCTCCACCTCCACGTAATACACCTTTTGTCATAATGCTGTTTGTTGCGCGGAAAATTATAATCAGGCTTATTGCAAGCATAAGCTGGCGTGCAATATTAATTGTTTCTTCTGTAACATTGTAAGCGTGGATAATCGGTTCGCTTACAGACATAATGAAGATTGCAGAAACTGTTCCAAGAGCAAGTCCAAGTCCAAGGAAGAGCCAGCCCTGAATTTGTGTTTTTTCGCGGCCTTCACTTCCAAGAGTGTGTCCTGTTACAATTGCACCTGCCTGGCTTACACCCTGAATCACTACGGTACTAAGCTGCTGAGTTACACTTGTAATTGCGTTTGCAGCAACAAAGGTAGCACCAAGGTGGCCTATTACCATTGCAACAGAATTGTTTCCAAGGGCAAGGATTCCATCGCTTATTAAAACAGGAATGCTTATGCGTATGTATTCTCCAAGCAGAGTTCCAGTTTTCATAAAAATGTCGCGTACACGGAACAATATTTTTTTATCTCTAAGGAATAGGTACCCAAGAATCATGCCGGCTTCAAAAAGACGGGCAATGAGTGTACCAAGCGCTGCTCCTGCAACTTCCATGCGGGGCATTCCAAGCTTACCAAAAATAAAGGCATAGTTAGCAATAAGATTTACAAAAAAGGCACCGATTGAAACAAAAAGCGGAAGTTTTACCTGCCCTACACTGCGCAGAACAATTGTAGTAACAAGAGAAGTTCCAAGGAAGAAATAAGTAACAACCGACCACTTAAAATAGATGCTTCCAAGTTCAAGAATCTTATCTTCACCCGTATACATGGTCATGAGGGTTCGCGGCATAATTGCAGTTACGATTGCAAAAAGCGATGCAAGAATTACTGCAAGACGAAGCATGAGGCAGACTGTCTGTCGCAAAGCAATGCCTGCCTGTTCTTCATCATGATGTGCGATTTTCATTCCCCAGAAACGGGAAACCAAAACAGAAGCTCCCATGCCAAGACCCATACAGAAAATGTGATAGATGCTTATGAAAGAATTGGCAAGTGAAGTTGCAGAAAGTGCTTCTTCTCCAAGCTTACCCACCATGATTGTATCGAGCATGTTAACGCCTATTGTTATGAGACTTTGAAGGGCAATTGGCAGCGCAAGAGAAAAAACGTTTTTATAAAATTCAGGTTCTTTTTTAAACAGTCTCATTTTGAACCTGTGTTTCATCAGTTATTTTTTTTGGTCTGTCAAAAAGTTTTAGAACAAGACGATTGCAAAGCTTATAGATAAATGCAAGCAAAAGTGTTGCTGCAAAAACAGCTGCAGCGTAAACAGCAAGATTCCAGTGTCCAGGCTTTGTTATTGGCCAGCCCTGGTTGTTGTAAAGAATAAAGCGGAAAGCTGTAATTGCAATTAAGTTCATCATATAAGTTTCGAGCGAGATGTTTCCAAAAAAGCGGCTTACAGGATTCTGGGCATGATATTTCATTAAAATGACATAAAGCAAAATTACATACATGCTTACCTGAGGCAGCTGAGAACAATAGGTAACAAACTTGTTGAGGATGCCGGGTCCCTGTCCGTTGAATTCTGTCCAGTATCCAAACTTCATTCCGACAAAAGCCTGAAGAGTATTTAAAGCAAAATAAACTACAAATACAAGCAGCAGCTTTGGCCAGTATGCTTTTTTGAACCAGGCTGTGATTTTTTCTTCGTTATGGGCAATAATCATACCAATAAGGAAGGCAATTCCTGAATTAACCCACCATTCACCAAAAAACCAGATTATGCGCTCCTGCATCCACCATCTGGCATTTGCAGTAAGTTGTGGGTCAAGCCACCAGTTTTTTGGTCCAGCCCACCAGGCTCTATGACCGGTAATACTGAAAAAGACTCCCTGTAAAAAGATTACCAGGAACATAAGGGCAAAGCAGACCTTACGGTTTTTGATATTTTTGAAAATAAAATAGAAAGCCAGATATAAAATTGAAAGAACAATAGGATACCAGGCATATTCGTTCATAAGGGTAAGTCCTGTAAATTTGGTTATCCATTGAATTACAGGCATTTTAGGACTTGTAAAGGCCACAAAAGGAGCATAAAGAAGGACATTTACATAAAAAGGAATTACAAGGGTTTTTACTATACGCTTTTTGATAAAACCATTGAAGTAATCTGGCTTGGTAGCAAGACTTTTTATAAGGCCAAAACCCGAGCAGAAAAAGAAGATTGCAACAAACTTATAGCCGTAGTTTACAAAAATACTTAATTCGCCAGGAGTTCCAAAGCCCTTTGCCATATTTGCATATTGAAAAGCATTTTCCTGCGAAATGTGATGAAGTATAACACCAATTGCAGCAAAGCCGCGCATGGATTTTGTTACTTCTAAAGAAGCGCAGTCCTGGTGAAACTTGTCTTTACCAAAGCCTGCAAACTTACCGCCCCAGAGCAAAAGCCCGATGCATATGGCATAGATTACATAGGTTGTATACATAATTAAATTCCTTAGTTAAACGTTATTATACACCAGAAAATCGAAAAAATCATTAGGGGAAATGTATGAACTGCAAGGTTAAATAAAAAAAAGCTCACCTGAACGGTGAGCTAAGTCGGGCAAGAGGGATTTGAACCCCCGACATTCTGGTCCCAAACCAGACGCGCTACCAGCTGCGCTATTGCCCGTGGATTTATATAATATATAATAAATCGCGGTTTTGTTCAATAGCATAACAGGCCTTTTTGTAAAAAAAAACCGGCCACTCCCGCAGCCGGTTTTTATTATATTCCAATAAAGTGTGTGTTTACTTTATCCTCAACGTACTTGATGAAGTCGTCAAGCTTTAGGGTTTCCTGAGGCTTCTGGCTGGAGTAGCGGTAGCGGACACATACGGTACCCTCTTCCTTCTCTTTTGCTCCTACAACCAGGATGTATGGAGTTTTGTGCTCCTGGGAAATGCGCTTGATTTTGGCCTTCATGTTTTCGTCTTCGAGGTAGGCATTTGAACGGATATCATGAGCAAGCAGAGCATCGTTGATCTGGCGTGCATAATCATCAAACTCACTGCTGATTGGTACAACAGCGGCCTGTTCAAATGCGAGCCAGGTTGGGAATGCGCCTGCAAAGTTTTCGATCAAAATACCTAAGAAGCGTTCAAATGAACCGAGTACTGCACGGTGGAGCATAACAGGATGATGCTTCTGGTTATCAGCACCAATGTAGGTTGCATCCAGACGTTCTGCACTTGGAAGCTGGTAGTCTACCTGAATAGTACCACACTGCCATTCGCGGCCAAGACAGTCATAAAGCTTGAATTCGAGCTTTGGACCGTAGAAGGCACCCTCGCCCGGCTGAATTTCGTATTCAAGTCCTGCTTCGTGACAGGCGTCGCTCAGCTGCTTTTCTGCACGTTCCCAGGTTGCAAGATCTCCAACGTGATCTTCAGGCATTGTAGAGAACTTTACTACAAGCTTATCAAAACCAAAATCCTGGTAAACATTCTTCAAAAGCTTACAGAACTTTGCTACTTCTGAACCAAGCTGATCTTCGGTACAGAAAATATGTGCGTCATCCTGAACAAAACCACGGATACGCATTACACCATGCAAAGTTCCGCTTGGCTCGTTACGAACATCGTGTCCAAATTCAGCAAGACGCAACGGCAAATCTTTATATGAGCGCTGACGGTTTTTGAAAATCTCAATTGCGCCAGGACAGTTCATAGGTTTGATTGCAAACATGCGCTTTTCTGACTCTGTAATGAACATGTTCTGCTGATAGTGTCCCCAGTGGCCGGAACGTTCCCACAAAGACTTTGGCATGATTGCAGGTGTATTAACTTCCTGATATCCGTCGCGAAGAATCTGCTTGCGCATATAATCCTGCATTACGCGGTATACAGTCCATCCATTAGGATGCCAGAAAATCTGACCCGGATCTTCCGGATCAAGATGGAACAAATCCATTTCCTGCCCGATTTTACGGTGGTCACGCTTTTCTGCTTCTTCGAGCATTTTGAGATAATCCTGCAGGTCGTTTGGTTTTTCAAAACAAACTGCATATACACGAGTAAGCATTGGTCTGTTTGAATCGCCGCGCCAGTAAGCACCGGCTACCTTTGTAAGCTTGAATGCCTGACCATTGATTTCTTTTGTATTTGCAACGTGTGGTCCACGGCACAAATCCATAAAGCCATCCTGCTCGTAAGTTGTAATAACTGCGTCTGCAGGAAGGTCATTGATGAGTTCAACCTTATATGGTTCTTCTGCAAAAAGCTTGAGTGCTTCTTCTTTAGAAACTTCTTTACGTACAAAGTCATGATTTCCAGCGATGATACGGCGCATTTCCTTTTCTACTGCAGGGAAATCTGTTTCGGTGAATTTGGTGGTTGTAGGGAAATCAAAGTCATAATAAAAGCCATTGTCTATTGCTGGACCAATAGCGATTTTTGTTCCCGGAAAAATCTTTAAGATTGCTTCCGCCATTACGTGTGCACATGAGTGCCTGATGATTTGCAATTTTTCATTAACTGCCATAATAAAACTCCTTAAAATACAACCAAATTCACCTAAATGTATTGTATTTTTGAGATATAATTATAATGAAAAATTCTTTTATACGCAATGACACATTAATGAAGTTTTTTGCGTTTCATCCAAAGGTAGCGCAGCCAGGCAGTAAGGGCGCTCATGAACCATACAACACCTACCGACCACCAGATGCCCCATACACCAAACAGCGGCAGTGCTGTAAGAATAAACGGGACTGTAAAACGACCGATAACTTCGGTGATACCGTTTATGAGTGCAAAGGTTGCGTCGCCGGCACCGGTAAGGATTCCACGGATAGTGTAGATGCAACCTAAGAAAATATAGAACCAGCTGGAAATGCGAAGTGCTGTGGCCCCCATTGTGATTACATCTGTTTCTTTTACAAAAAATCTTATTATTGCGTTGCCAAAAAACTGCATTACCGGAAGCATAGCAAGAGTAAAGATGGCCATCATTATCATGGATTTTTTATAGCCTAAAATCATACGGTCATATTTTTTTGCACCAAAGTTCTGTCCGCTGTAAGTAGACAAGGCTGCACCAAGAGTCTGATACGGCTGATGCAAAAGCTGTTCTACACGGCTAACAGCAGTAAACGCAGCAACAGCAACAGGACCAAAATTATTTACAACACGCTGCAAAGCCATACAAGAAATTGCAATCATTGAATACTGAAGCGAAAGCGGTACACCAAGCTTTATACACTTGCTTAAAATTTCGGTATTAAGATGAATGTCGCTTCTGGTAAGCTTAAAATAAACATTAGTACGGAAAGCAAAAATGGTACATAAGGCGGCACAGATTATATTTGAAATTAAGGTTGCAATTCCGGCCCCGATTACACCCATATGAAAAGCACAGACAAAAATCAAATCAAGAATTACATTCAAAAAGCAGGAGAAAATCAAAAAATAAAGAGGAGTTTTTGAATCTCCAAGGGCCCTTAGCATGGAAGAAACAAAATTATAGGCAGAAACCATAATAAGGTTAAAGCACATAATTTTCATATAGGCCGAAGAGTCTGAAAGAATTGAATCCGGCGTTTTTAAAAACTTGAGGATTGGCACAGCTGCAAAAAAAGCGATTGTACCAATTACAAGCGGAACCAAAATCATAATAAAGGCGGTGTTTACAATACAGTTTTTAACCTTGCTGTCATTGCCTTCTCCAAAAAAGTGAGAGGTTATAATTCCACCACCTTGTCCAATTCCGTTACAGAGGGCAAAAAAGAAAAAAGTAATTGAACCTGTAGCACCAATTGCAGCAAGTGCATCTGCACCTATTATCTGACCTACAATTACTGAATCTGCCAGATTGTACAGCTGCTGGAAAATGTTTCCTATGAGCATTGGAACTGAAAAAACGAGCAGCAGGCGAACCGGATTGCCTTCTGTCATGTTCATCATATTGGACTTCATGATGAGTTTATTATAATGAGTGGATTGATGAATAAATTGTATGAAAATATATAATTATGATATGAAAATTATTGTTATTGCGACCCTTCGACAGGCTCAGGGACCGCGACAGCTCTTGCTTCAATATCTCCGCCCTTTTTAATTCTTTCTTCCAGCGGAGCGACAATCTTTACAATAACAGCCTGATTCGGTGTAAGTTCTACGTCCGATTCAAGCTCGCAGTGAATAAAGTTTTGGGTCATGCAGTGGTACCTGTAAGTTCCGTCTGCAAGTGTTGCACTCATTTTTTCTACGACTGCACTAACCTCTTTACCTGCAAAGCTGTTGATATATTCAATCTTATTCTTAATTGCAAGCTCAGTAAGCTTACGTGCGCGTTCTCCGCTCACACTCTGAGGAATCTTAGGCTTCATGCTGCAGGCCGGAGTTCCAGGACGCTCGGAAAAAGGAAAAGCATGAATCCAGGCAAAATTACACTGCCTGCATAAATCCATAGTCTGTTCAAAGTCTTTATCAGCTTCTGAGGGAAAGCCCGTAATAATATCGCAGGCAATAAAGGCGCCAGGCTTTGAACTACGAATTTCTTTACAGGCTTTGATTACTTCATCACGATCATAACGACGGTTCATCAAGGCTAGAATCTTATTGCTGCCACTCTGCACAGAAATATGAAAATGCGGACGAACACGTTCATTAGAAATTACACTGCAAAACTCGTCTGTAACAACCTCGGGGTAAAGACTCGAAATTCGAAAATTAATTTTTGAAGTATGCTCAAGCAGATATTCCAAAAGACCTGTAAAATCAAGGTACTGCTCACTTGTGCATTCTTCGAGACTCCCCTGCACCAGCTTACCTTTGTATTGTGCAATATTTATTGTAGTCAGGACAACTTCATCATAACCGGACTTTTCAAGAGCCTGCACACGTTCAAGCGCAGTATTAACATCCAGCGAAACACTGTGACCGCGTGCAATATGAATGGTACAATACGAACAGTTGTTATTGCAGCCGTCCTGAATCTTAAGGCTTGCCCTTGAATGTGCAAGCAGTGATGTTGTAGAAAGCTTAAACGAGTCTTCCGGAAAATCCGGTTTGGCAACTGGCAGGGACACAACATTTGTTTTTACAGCTGCTACAAAACCTGTAACATCAAACTCTTTGTTAGTCCCGACAAACTTTTTTAAAAGCTCTGGTACAAAACTAAGTCTGCTTTTAATCTGCCCGCCAAGAACTACAACACGTTTATCAAGCTTTTCAATCTGTTCCCGCGAAAGCTGGGCATAGCAGCCTGTTACAAGAATTGCGGCACCACTAAATTTTTTAAGCACAAGTCTTATAAGACGTCTGGCCTTCTGTTCTGCTTTTTGAGTAACTGCACATGTATTGATTATTACAAGACAGGTAGAACTGTCACTGTCCGAAGAAGCGGTTACTCCTTCCAGATGAACATCAAAACCTGCATCTGCAAAAATGCGACCCGCAGCTTCGCTTTCTATCTGGTTGAGACGACATCCAAGAGTTTCAATTCGGACAGTATTCAATTTATTTGACTTTATCTTTTACGCGGTCTCGTCCACGGGAAGCATCTACTGAAGATGGATTAAGACGAAGAGCTTCGTCATAAGCTTCCAGTGATTCAAGATAGTTACCGGCCATTTCGCGGGCATAACCAAGACGAATCCACCAGTTATCAATCAAAGGTTCTTTTTTTACTGCAGAAGAAAGTGAAATATCTGCATGCTGATAACGACCCTGGCGAATATAGATTTCTCCCATAAAATAATAGGCAGAACCTACACGCGAACCGTTATCCTGTGCACTGGCAACATATTTCTGGAACTGTTCCATTGCACCGGCATTTTTTCCAAGGTAGTAACGTGCTTCTCCAAGAATCTCAATCAGACGCAGGTCAAATGCACTTATAGCAAGTCCTTCTGTTGCGCGCTGTTCTGCTTCGGCATACTGCTTGTTTTTTACAAGCGACCAGCACATTACAACATAAGATTCAATTCGATTTGGATTTTCCTTAAGCTCTTCTTCGCAAACCTTTACGGATTCTGCATACTTTCCGTTATGATACAAAACCAGAGCGTCTTTTTTCTGAGAGGTTTGAGAAAACAGATTTGACGAATAAACACAGATAAATAAGCTTATACAAAAAAATAATTTTTTCATTTATTTCACCATTGTACATTTACCGGAAAAGTCGCTGCCCGGTTCAAGGACTACCTTCTGAGAAATAATATCGCCGTCGAGTGAGCCCGAAGAAGTAACAAAAATGAGTTTTTCGCCGCGAACATTACCCTTTACCTTACCACGAATAAGAACACGAGAAGCATTTATATCTGCTTCTACAACTGCATTGGTATCTACAACCAGATCACTCTGAGTATCTATTTTTCCGGTAATTTTTCCACGGATTAAAAAAGGCTTTTGCATTTTGATATTGCCGGTAAAGCTGATGTCATTCTCGACAATTGTGTCAAAAGCATCATCTTCCATATCAAAAAAATCTGAATCTTTAACGTCAAACATATTTTTATTTTAACGGTAAACAAATAAACCGTCAATAATCCAAGGTAAACACGGTATTTTTACCATCAAGCGGGATGGTCAGACGAACAGAAAATAACTGCAGATGTTTGATACCGGCGGCTTTTCGAAGCACTTTGTTGAGCTTAAAGTTACCGTGCTGGTCGTCGCCTGCAATCGGGCAACCCTGTTTTGCAAGATGAATACGAATCTGGTGCATACGTCCGGTCTGTAAAACAAGGCTTACCTTAGAAAGTATAATCTTCTGCCCTTCCCATTCTACAGTCTGTTCTTCCAAAACCTTATAATGAGTTACCGCAGTTTTGGTCTGACCATGCTGAACCAGATCTTCATTAATCACACCCTGCTTTTGCGGCAGTGTTCCAATACAAATTGCAATATATTCTTTTTCTACTTCCTTACTTCCTATGAGCTTTGTCCATTTGCTTGCAGCAGCCGGTGTTTTGGCAACAATCATAAGCCCCGAAGTATCTTTATCCAGTCTGTGAACAAGATAAACCTTCTGCCCTGTCTGACGAGATAGTTCTTCATCAAGAGGATGACTAACCTTTTCTCCACCCTGCACACTCATGCCGGCTTTTTTATTTATGATGAAAATTTCTGAATTATCGTATATAATAGGTATAGTTGGTAAAGAGTTCATCAAAATTACTATAATTGAGGATTTACAAAATGACAAGACATAAACACTTTCTGGTAATATTGCTGCTATTATTTTCTACACGCCTCTTTGCCGAAAATATTTCTGATTCAGTTTACAATTATTCACTTGATATTCCGGAAGGTTATGAGCTTACAGAAATTGCCGATGACCAGATGTCGTATCATTTTACTCATCCAAACTATCCGGTTGAATTTATCTTAAAGATTTATGATTCCAAAGCTACAGCTTCCTCAGCCTCAGGTACCTTCAACTCTTCAAATGACGTTCTTTCCATTGCTCTTAAAAAGCTTTCTGCCTCCATGGAAATAGACAACTTTGAATGGAACAACAGCTTATGTTCTATTTCTGATTTTTCAATGACTCTTGGTAATAAATATTCCGGCTGGGCTGTCTGCGCACCACTTGCAAAAAACGGTGCTTATATCGTTCTGCTTGCATATACAACTGCAGAAACCAGACAGAGCTGTAATCCTTTTATAATGTCCATCCTTAATTCTCTGTGCACTGATGAAAAATATTACTGCTGTCCTGGTATTGTTGTTACCTACGCTTTTCCTTCGGAAGGAAAAAAGACTGTTAAAGCAACAATTCAAAATATGACAATAGAGAGCACAATAGACAAATCCGATATTGATGCGGCGCAATTTGTTATAGAAATGGAATACAGCGTTCTTCTGCTTTATGCAAAGCATAATCTTTGGAAGGAAGCCTGGCAGCGTTACTACAGAATGATTTACCGCGACAGCTTTGGTCGACTTGCACAGTTTTCTGAGGATGTAATCAACACTGTATATCCTTCGGCAAAACAGTCAAATCCGTCTAATCCGGAGCTTGCATACGCTCAGTCAATTTTATTCTGGGTTCAATTATTCAATTACAAACGTGATAACGCAACTGCTTCCAATACAGATTTTACAAGTCTTCCTGCAGTTTTATGTGGAGAAGGAAACGACTGCGATTCACGAAGCATGCTGGTATGTGTACTTCTCAGAGCTGCGGGTATTGAATCGTTTATGCTTATTTCCCGCGAATACAGTCACGCCATGACTGTTTTTGAAAATCCTGCTCCCGGACAAAAATATGAAGTCGAAGGAACCGGACGCGAATTTTTGATGGGAGAAACTACTGCAAAGGTAACCTGGGGAACCATTGCCAAAGATCACGCCGACCGAAGCAAATGGATCCCTGTAATATTGCCTTAAGCCAGGAGAGAGAAAACTTCCTGTTCTGTTTTTGCAGCAACAATAGAGCTGTGCAGGCCTTCCTGCTTGAGCTTTGCGCAGAAATGTGAAAGTGTCTTAAGATACTGTGAATGCTGGTTATATGCTGCAGCAATCATAAACAAAAGATCTACAGGCTCGTCATCAATTGTCTGATAATCTGTAATAGGCTTACGGCAAACACCAACTGCCATAACAAGGTCTGTTACTGATGAAAGTCTTACATGCGGAATTGCAATACCCTTACCTATTGCTGTAGACATGAGCTCTTCGCGTTTGAGTATTTCGGCGGTAAGCTCCGGTGCATTTTTAATCTGTGGTGCTGTAGCAAGAACATCTGCAAGCTGAACAATTGCATCGTGCTTTGTGCTGTGATTTATAAATACAATTCTGTCTGGAGAAAGGATATTTTTAAGCTGAACCTGTGAATCATCCTGCTTAAAAGAGCTTGAAGAAAGACGGGCATTTACCCAGTTTTCTATTTCTGATTTCTTAAAGCGCCATACTGTACCAAATTTTCCGGCAGGAATTTCGCCCTTCTGAGCCCAGTCATATACTGTTCTGTCCGAAACGCGCAGGTATTTTGCAACTTCTTCAATTGTAAGGATATCATCTGTCATATAAGCCCACCTTATACACTTTTTATATATATTATGTAAAACTGTGTAATATTTTGCATATTATACGGTTTTTTGTCAAGACCGGTCCTCTGCGTGAGTATTTTTCATCTATAACAATAATTGATTTTTACATATATATATAATAGAATAACTATATATGAAAACAAAAAAACACATTGGTTTATATATATTACTTGCTTTTATTTTTATACTTTTATATATATTTTTGGCGGCTAAGCCTTTGGGGAAGGAGTATCATTTTACTCCGGAATGGAAAAAGAGTATTCTTACGCCGGCAGTGCCTAAGGTTGTTTATGATACACATCCTATTTATTTTAAGCTTGGACAGACAATCGGATACTTTACACCCGATGGCCAGATAACTACATCAAAAACCTTTACTTCAAGAGCCAGCATTTCTACAGATTATTTTGCAATTTACGATACAATTGACGGTCAAACCTCGTTTTTTGATTATACAGGAGCCGAAAAAGACACTTTTGAAGTTCCGGGCTACCCGTTTTTTGAAGAAAACCGCATCTTTGTTTTTATGCCGGGTGGAAGCTCGTTTGCAAAATGTAATTCAGACGGAAG
>JAEEGL015844832.1_pt1 | contig 11767 bp, 5 predicted proteins | sample 9134231 | NCBI WGS metagenome assembly JAEEGL01 (sample SAMN16246548, study PRJNA631951) | gut metagenome | biome: gut microbiome; feature: rumen; material: fiber-attached | host: Bos | place: Iran: Karaj | collected 2018-10
ATTCGTTCCTGCGGCGTCCAGTTGGCAAGATCTTCGTGGAATTCTGGCCGAAGGAGGACTTTTATAAGTTCGTCCGTCATCGCGCCGTATCCAACCACGACGAAATGGTCTTGCATGACGGGTACGAGAAGACCGCGCATCTTCATTTCGGCGAATCGTTCCACAAGGGCGCAGAGAAACGAGGTGATGACCCCGCCAATCACGATGGCCCCGACCAGGCGAACGAATGCGGAATAGGCCACCGCCCCCCAATCGGCCTCGGGTTTTGCATCAATTGCCCCGATGAATCCAAAAAGGTATTCCCGCCAAGTCTGCAGATGTTTTCCATTTGACCATAAGACTTTCTCGGGATTAGGAGGATCGAATACCTCGGCCCATGTACCCCATGTGCCGACGAGTCCTAAACAAAGAAAGACGATTAGGACTACGAATAGAATCGTGAAGAGCATATTCGCGCTAAGCGAAAAGGAAACGTCCTTGCACAAAGACTTCGCATAGCGCCGAAGAGTCGGGAACAAGCGGATGCGGGTGTGTCGGGTTCTCATGGTGTTTTGTTCTATGGTGTCAAAAAATTTTAGCAAAAAAACCACGCGATGTGCAAGGGTAAAAAGTCATTGCATTATAGGAAGGACGTTTGCTATACTGATGGGTAAAGGAAAAGGATTGCCTGCCATGTCGGAAGAATATGCCAACTACGCATTCATCAGCTACAGCCACAAGGACGAGAAATGGGCCGCGTGGATTCAGCAAAAACTGGAAGCATACCGTTTGCCCAGCGTCATCCGCAAGGAAGCCGGGTCGACCATACCGGAGCGCATTCGCCCCGTCTTCCGTGACGCGACCGACCTTGGCGCCGGACGCCTTCGCAACAACCTTCAGGAAGAGCTTGAGGCATCACGCTTCCTCATCGTTGTCTGTTCGCCGAATTCGGCCAAGCCCAATGAAGAGGGAAAGCACTGGGTCAATGACGAGGTCACACACTTCGCCTCGCTTGGGCGCGCAGACAGGATAATCCCCGTCATCGTCGACGGCGACGAGAAGACGGCTTTCTGTCCGAAGCTTACGGAACTCGGCATTCTCGCCGTTGACGCCACGAAGAAGTCCCATGCCCGCACGCTCAACGATATCGTCGCCGCCCTGCTTGGCCTGCGTCCCGACGAACTCTGGCAGCGCGAGGAGCGCATCCGCCGACGCAAGCGCGCATGGCGCATTGCCGCCTGCGCTGCCACACTTCTCCTCGTTGCCGTCGGAGCCTGGCGATGGTGGGACCTGGCCGGCACACACGTCGAGTACTATTCCGACTGGGTGGACGAGTGGGGCATTCCCACTGGCATCCCTTCCCAGCGTCTCACAAAGGATCAGGTCCGCAACCGCCTCTTCTCCTACCGATTCGAATACCGCGGCCGCAAGAAGAAAGCGGGCTTTTTTGCACCTCGCATCCTAAGGCGGGTCATCATGCAGGACGCGGATGGGAGAGTGCTCGACGACGACTCTCTTTTAGTATTTTTGTTCCCTGAGAATGTCTATTATATGTCAAGGCCCCGTATACAGATCCTTCGATATCGAGAGGATGGGGATCTGGAAAGCATAGACGACCAAGATAAGAACGGAATCCAAATAGTTCGCCATAGGTTCTATGGGAAAAACAAAACGGATGTCGAGCACGTGCGTTCAATTGGAGGTGACGAGGTTGACATTGCCGTAGCCTCCGAGACTTCCGACAGTGGAATGTTTGGATCTGACGAGGATTCAAGTCGAACGGAAATAAAGCGTTTTTCACATGTTCGAGATGCAAAGGGGCGCATTCGGAAAACAGTATTCAAAAAAGACCGTTCGGCAAAAGCGATGAATGCCGACGGGGCGTATGGAATAGAGTATCGGCTGGACGAATCGGGCAGGCCCGTCCGCGAAATCTTTCTCGGTTATCGCGACGAACCTCATGCCACTCGCTCAGGAGTCTCTGGCAGAATACGCCAGTTCTCGGAATCCGGTCAGTTAATCAACACAGCCACCATCAATGAATTTGATCAGCCAATGCGTGATTTTGGGCAAGGTGGTTATGCTCAAATGCATTATGAGCGCAATGAGTATGGAAATTTGGAACTTATGACATACCGTGACGAAAAAGGAATGATTACTACCGACAAGATGGGAACTACTGGTTTTAAGGCAATTGTTAGCGAAGGTCGACTTTTGAAACTTACAGTTCTTGGAGAATCGGGAGTGCCAATTCTCAGTCAGTTGGGATTTGCTTCAATTGCGTTTGAACGATCCAGGAATAATTCTGTTATTACATTCAAGTTTCTCGACGAAAACGACGAGCCTTGCATGACTTCATTTGGGGTTGCTGCAATTCTTAGAAAATATCATTATGGAGACTGTGTTTCTACGGAATGGTTTGATGTCGATGGCGAACTAATTACGATAGATGACGGAACAGCTGGGTATATTTCCTCATGGGAAGATCATCGGGAGACAAGGCGTCAGTATTTCGATATTGATGGAAATCCCACTTCAACTACTGACGGCGCATTTGGATGGGAAGCGGAATACGATGCCGATGGACTCCAAACAAGATTAACATTCCTTGGTGGGGATGGGCTGCCGATGGCCGGCCCGGAAGGCTGGGCCAGCAGGACTAGGGAGTATAAAGATGGATATCCGGAACGTGTCACCTTTTACGATGAAGAGGGAAGGAGGGTTCTCATCAGAGATGGAGTTGCCGGTTGGAAATCCCGATTTGAAGGCGGAAACGAAGTTGAGCGGGAGTACTTCGGCGAAGACGGGCGGCCGACGCTTTCATCGGAAGGCATTGCCGGTTTTTCATCCATTTACGAACATGGCCATATTGTCGAGTTCAGGTATTTCGGGTTGGACCACAAGCCTATCCTCCACAAGGATGGAAATGCCGTTGGGCGCTATTCATACGACGAGGCAGGACACGTAATTCGTTATGATTGGATCGGATTAAACGGTGAACCCGTTGTTGACAAAAGAGTTGGGGCTGCCAGTTACAAGTCACAATATGACGATTCAGGAAACGAAATCGAACACTGGTGGCTGGGTATTGACGGGAAACCTTGCTACAATACCGAAAATGGGGTAGCTGGTTGGACGGCCAAATACGATGAAAAAGGGCGCATGGTCGAACAGATTGCGAAGAAACCCGATGGGGCTCCAGCAGTCATACCAGAGGATGGAGCATGCGGTTACCAGTTTGAATACGACATGTTTGGCAATACGACGGCAAAAACTTTTCTTGGCCCTGACAAAAAACCAGTTCAAGGAATCAACGGTTATGTAATGGCCCGCGCAAACTATGATGGTTTCGGAAATAAGTTGTGCGAGACATATCACGATTTCGAAGGGCGCCTTGTTTCTCCGGTGGGATGGCTTGGCGTTGCCGGTGTAACGAACGAATACAACAGATTTGGCAAGCAGACAAAGGACACTTTCATAGGAACGGATGCCAAGCCCTTGATGACAAAACTTGGCTACGCAACAGAAGAATCACTCTTTGACTCCGTCGGCCGCCAATCAGGCACTCGATATTATGATGAAAAAGGCAATCTCATCGCCTTGCCCGAAGTTCTCGTCGCTGGATGGGATGTCGAATATGACAAGCGTGGCAACGTCATAAGGAAAACATGGATTGGAGCTGATGGAAAACCATGTCGCCATGCGGATGGCAATGCCGGATGGCGGGCGGAATACGATCGCTGGGGCCATAAAACAAAAGTTGTATACTTAAATGAAACTGGTCGCCCAATCGCTTTGAAGTCTGACGGCATAGCAGGAGAGAGTTCGGAATTTGATGCCTTAGGGAACGAAGTCCGCCATGTCAATCTCGGAGTTGATGAACGACCCTGCAAGAACTCTGAGGGATGGGCCGAATGGAAAAAAGAGTTTGACACCCTTGGTCGAGTTACAGCGTTAACATACTTTGACGAAAACGGTTCGCCTTGTCCAATTCCAAATGAAGGATGGGCCGGTTGGCGGACAGAGTTCAAGGGTAATGCCGAAACCACATTCTATCTTGACAGTAATGGCAAGCCAACGAGATGCAAAGAGGGGTGGGCTGGCATCACAGTTGAAAATGACAATTTCGGCAATCCATTGTCACGCTCTTTCTTCGCACCTGACGGAAGTCCGATTTCGGACAACGACGGCTGTTTTTCCTTCCATGCCACTTATGACGGAAAAGGCAGAAGGACTGCAACACGATATTTCGACAACGATGGCAAATATGTTCCCGCTCCGCCTAACTTCATATATGGTTTTCTTGAGGAATATGATGAACGAGACAATCTAGCCAAGCAGTCGAATCTTGGTCCAAATGGGGAAGTGTGTGCTTGCAAGGATGGAGTGGCAAGTATCGTTTCAATTTGGAATGAAAACAACAAACTCGCGAAACGAGTCAGTTCGGACGCAAAAGGGGTGCCTGTTGTGCCTGTTGCCGATGGCTATGCGGTAATGCTTAGGCAGTACGATGAAGACGAAAACGTATTCACGTTTTATTGCGATGCCGAAGACAAGCCAATGCTCACGGCTGACGGCATTTCTTCCGAAGAATCTATTTATGACGCTCTTCAACGTGAAGTTCGACATCGGTATTTTGGTCTAGACGGCGAGCCATGTTGTTCCCTTTCCTCTGGAACTGCGGGTTGGGAGTCGGAGTGGAACGACCGTGGAAAGGAAGTTAAGCGGACGTGGCTGGGCAAGGCCGGGAAGCCGGCACCGCACCTTCATGGCTATGTAAGCTGGTCTGCGGAGTATGACGAACGCGGAAGGATGACTAGGCAATGGTTTTTGAATGCGGAAGAGAAGATCACTTTTGTTATAGGAGGTGTGGCAGGTTACGCCTGGGAATACGATGCTGCAGGGAATATCACGAAAAGAACGAATTTGGACGAGAACGGCAATCCAACTATTTCCACTGCTGGTTGTGCTATTGAAGAGACAGACTACGACATCTTCGGGAGAGTATCTGAAGTTAGATGGCTTAACGCAGAAAGAGAGCCGGCCGTGGCGGCGGATTCTGGCTGCGCGGGGTGGAGGTGTGTCCGTGACATTTATGGCAATATAACGAATTGCGTGTGGTTTGGCTTAGACGGAGAGCCAAGACGGCATAAGGACGGGAACGCTGGCTTCTCCCAGACATTTGTGCGTGGTCTTTGCACGTCCGTACAATACTTTGGTACGAATGGCGCTCCCGTGGCGATTCCGGCCGGATATGCAGGTTACGAGACCAGATATGACGGATTCGGTCGCATGACCGAACGATGGTATCTGGACGTGGACGGGAAGCCCTGCACGGACACGAACGACTGCGCTCAGGTGTGCTGGTCATACGACGAGCGAGGTCTCTGCACGGAATACGCCGAATTTGATTTGGCAGGCACCCTTTTCTCGAATGCCGTTCATGCGGCGGTGAAGTACGTGTACGAATACGATGAACGCGGACACGAGACTGTCCGGCGGTTCATAGATGCAAATGGTGCCGTCCGCGAGGGGCCGAACGGATTCGCGATTCGGACAATGAAGTGCGACTTCGCGGGGCGTCCGGTCGAGCAAGCCTACCAGGATGTTGACGGAAAGCCCGTCTGCAACCGTGAAGACGGAGTCGCCATCGAGCGACGGGAATGGGATGATCGCGGGAACCTCGTTGCCGTACGCTATTTCGATGAAAAGGATATGCTCTGCGTCTGCTCAAATGGCTACGCGAGCGTTGAAACAATCTATGACATTCGCGGCTTCGCGACGAATGTTTTGCATCGAGGCGTTGACGGTAACCTCATTGCCTTGCCGGAAAGCGGATGCGCCGGATGGACTTCTGAAATCGACCGGCTGGGAAATGAAGTGAAGAGAACATGGATTGGAACAGACGGGAAACCCGCATCGGATAAGAACGACGCTTTTGGTTGGACCTCGGCCTTTGCGCGCGGTAAGGAGACTTCCCGTCGCTGGTTCGGCGAAGATGGTTCGCCTTGCCGTGCGGCAGATGGCACGCTTGGCTGGGACAAGACCTATGACGAATACGGAACGGAACTGGCAAAGACCGATGTCAAGTAGTCAGTCCTCAGTACTCGTCCTTGCCGGAAATTTCCTTTTCGCAGGCATCGGCCTCTTTAGCCATTTCACTTATTTCATCGCGGAAGTATGCTGGAGAGACCCTGAGTGGAATGATGGACCGTAGAACAAGTAGCCCGTTCATTTCGCTCCAAATGCGTGTGCTCCGATTAATGTTGTCAGCCAATATGGAGTGGATGGTTTTCCCATCAGCTGTCGAACATGGCGCTGCGATCGAAATAACGAAGATGTTTGTGCGACCCCAGTTCACTTCTGGAAGGGGTTGAGGAAAAACCAAACACTTTTGTTCGCGATCACCGATGGAAAAGGGAATTGAAACAAAACCTTTTTCCAAAACTTCGTAGTCAAGGCCAGATCCCTCCACAAGCCAAGCTATGGATGGATTGACTCTTTCTTCAATGAGTGGGTTGGTGGCATTGTTGGCTGACATTGCCGAAACTATGGCGAGAAACCCCACCAAAAGGGCAACAGGGATGAGCGCAAGCCAGCGGAGTGGATGGATGCGCTCTTTGTCAACGCGCAATCCCAGCGACTCGTCATATGAAGCCTGCTTGCCTGAGGATATCCGTCTGTATTGTCCGATGTAGGTGAACAGATAAATAACAGGAATACCGAGTCCAAGCCCTGACGCCCAAAGGCGGACTAGACGCTTGAAATATGACTTGGATGAAGCATCCTTGCCGTTGAGGTCTCGAACGCTTAGGGAGAATATCCATTTCCCGAATGTGGTCCCAAACAACTCGAAAATGATGGCTTCCAACAGCAAGAGGAACGGAAGGACAATTATGCTGGCCACTGCCTGATTGAGGCCGTTGAAGGAGTCGCCCAAGCCGAAGTAGTAGAGAACCCTTTTCAGCGCAAACATAACGACAACCTCTCCCAGAAAAACGTCAAGGGACCGCGCCGCCCAACGGCGCCAGGGGCCTGCGGCTAACGCTTCATGGGCCTCCTGTGGTTGGTAGAGAATCATGGCGTTCAGCATGTCGATTTCCTCAAGACCACGCCGAAGGAACCACGCGACGGCAATCCAGGCAATCAACACCAAAAACACCAACACAACATCGATAGTCCATGTGTGAGCAAGAGGAATCGCCTCCATCGCAAAAAGATCCCAGAGCACATGGAGAATCACGGGGATGGAAAAGACCGCCCAGAAAAGCTTTTTGCGAAACACTTTGGCCGAAAGCGGTTCGCGGCGAACGGCCATGAGTAGCCCTGCGCCAGACATCGCCGCCCAGACGACATGTCCACCAGGTGCTAAAAGATTGCGAATGGCTAGAGTTGTCATGGCATCCTTGCCGAGCCAGGCGTTGTCTCCTCCAAGGAGGTAGCCCATTGCATAACCCGCCGTTTCAAAGATTGCGAATCCTGCGCCTACCGCCGCGCCGATGACAATTCCGTTGAGGATGTACGGATAGGCTTTGTTTCGCTTGAGTATCCAATATACGACAAGCATTTTTGCGATTTCCTCGCCGATGCCGGCGGCGAAAGCGGACACTGTTCTGGAAATGATATGGAACTGGAATGACGGGAGGACAGCCGTCACAATCAGGGACAACGCACCGCCGATGAACAAGGCCTTGAGCACTGTGTAGAAACTAATGTTGCGATAGACATTGAACTCGAAGAGGAGAACGAGCGTTGTGAAAGGAACTGCGAAGGCTCCGACAACCATTACATTGGAGAGGGTTCCCGGATTTGCGAGGACATTTGCAAGGAAGAGAAGCGCCGTGACGAGCAGGAAAAACGCGAGGACGCGCGTATAGAGCCACGGACGTGGGCATTCGGAAGAAAGCGTGGCCGGATCGGGGATTGTACCCGGCGCGCCAACGATGACAACCTGCTCGGCGTCATCCTCCGTGTGGCGCTTGAAAACCTCTGAAAAGAAGTGCTTGACCTTGTTCATGCGGTGTTGTCCTCCGAATAATTAGATGCATCTAAGCATAACACACAAGTTGAAGAATATCAATGCTATGACAAGAAGCATGATTGCGGTATAAACGAATGGATTCCGGTGTCTTCCGCAAGAGTCTTCAAATCCGCTTTCGGCTATGCCGATGAGCCACAACGCCCACCATGCCGTGGCGTCTAGGCAGCAGCCGTCCATGGTCAGGCTCGTTCCGGAACACATCATGACGGAAAAGGCGACAATGCTCATCCAGCAGAACACCCACCCGCATTTTCTACGTCCTGCATAACTGATTCCGGAACCCAAAATGATGAATGACGCCAGATAGGGCAGCCATTTGCGTTCCCTATTCAAGGTCCCCGAAACAGATCCGAGGACCACATGTGCCGTTGACGCGATGGAGCAGAAAACCAGGGAATGGAAGATGCAGGCCAGCATGCGATCCAAAGGTGTCCCGAGTTCCAGATAATACGACCATGTCAAGACGGCCAAGCCGCAACATAAAAGTATCCCGCCTAGCCGTCTCATGCCGGCATACAGCAATCCCGCTCCCGGAATCACGGATAAGAGAATGGCCAGAATTTTAGACTTCTTTGCAACCATGCTTCTCGCCATTGCTTGCAAGGTTGCGATTCTTAAAGCTGGAAGATCGAGAGCGTCGGTGCGTTCGCAGCCGATCAGCAAAGGACCAAGAGCCTTGGATGGCCGCTCGTTGCCCAATGCGGCTATGACGATTTGTTGTCCGTGGAGGTCCGCGTGGGCGATTTCCGAAAGGACATCCGCCGACTTATTTGACGCCGAAGACAATACCAGCAGCACAACACGGCAATTGTCGAGGGCCTCCACGAGCGTGCGATGATAGTTTTCGGAAGGATTGATGTCGTGCGGCGCAAACCAGCAACTCAGTCCAGCGCCCTCAAGATGGTTCATGACTTTCTCTGCGACATCGGTGTCCGTGCTCGCATAGCTTATGAACACATCTTTTTTCATCTGCCGTTGCCGCCCCATTTTTCGTCCGCCGCCTTTGCAAGCAGTCCGAGCGTATGCCATAAATTCAAGGCCTCGTCCGCGACATTGAACTCCTCAATGGCCGCCGATGCCTCAAGGTTTACGAACAGCATGCAGCAGGGATCGTCAAAGTTCACGGCGCCGGCCACTCGACAGGCGCATGATGGGGAGTCCTTGTCCTCCTCCCAATCCCTCAGGAGGGCTCCTGTCAACAATCCCCGGCCGTCATCGTATTTCATCTTGGTGAGAATTGCCATCGCGTTCTCTTTGCCGCCGCAAAAATCAAATCCCGGGCTGCCATAGGCTTCGCCCACGATTCCAAGCAGCCCCTGTAGCATGTGGTATGGAGTGACGGAGTATCTGCGTGCGTGGGCTGCCACCCCTTTCCCTTGAAGCGTTGTGGAAAGATGGAGCGCGGACAGACCGCGCACCAGGGGCCCTTCTCCAAGCATGGCGTTCCAGTCCGCCAGATGGGCGTCGTTCCAATCGCCCTCCCCTAGGGCAACGCGTCGCGTGACGCCTGCATGGCGCATGGCTATGGCCGCAAGAACCGGTATCATCAGGCGATCGGTGTCATAGGGACTGAGGACGGCGTTTTTACGCGCAAGATTGCGGTTGGCTTTCTCGGCTTTGCCGCCTACGAACAGGCGTTCAAAAGCCGTGTAGTCTCCGGTGACGCAGTCGAGCATGACGACCTGTACTCGCCCGGTGTCGATTGATTGGGCGTAATCCTCGCAGATGCCATCAAGGCTCGATTCGACAAAGGGCTCCAATGATATGGCAAATCCAGATCTGCGTGGGTGGCCAAGAATTCGCCATGCAACTACGACAAGAACGGCCAAGGACACGGCGACAAACCATTTTGCATAAGGATGTCGCGGGACGGAATCAATGTGATGATTTAGCAGATTGGAAACCGCCAGAACGAGCTTGTTCTCCGCGGAAGCCAAGTTAGAACTGGCGTCTATATGTTGAGTCGGCCCCAGGCAGTAATCCAATTCCGGTGTATAAGGGGTTCGGTCGAGGCGAAAAGGGATGATTGGCTTCCGCTTCCTGAACGCCGTGGACACGCAAGCGGCGACAGCTGCGCTTTCATTGGCGGCCGAAGAATGCGCAAACACGGTGATTCGCGCGTTTTGCAGGGCATCCAACACGCCGCCAGACCACGATTGTGAATCGGAGTCATCCACCGTGTATGCCTCGGTGGCGTAGCCGGACTCGCGCAGCCGCGACGCCAGAGCCAGAATTCTGTCGCGGTCCTGTGCCGCGCCGAAGACTATGACTGGAGAAGCCACCTGTTGTCAGTCGTCCTTTTTGCCGCCCTTAAAGATTGCCGCTATGGCGTCAGATTGTTGACCCGGAGGCCACTGTTTGCGCGGTTCAGGAGCGCGACTTTGCAAAACTTCTCCGAGGCTTTCTCCTGTCCTAGGGATTCCACGTCAATGTGGTCCAAGTAGATCATGTCCATTAATAGGTTGTCATTGTACTCGGCGGCATCCAATCTGATGGGGACAATATGTTTTCTGAAGTGCAACGCCGCACCTATCTCGCCGACAACGGTTTCGGACACGTTTGAGTTGCCGGACGAGAGGAAGAAGACCGTATGCGCGGCACGAATGGCACGCGCAATCACGCCTTTGTAATTCTGCCCGCTGTATATGCCGTCAACGTCGCGCCAATAGGATATTCCCGCCGCCCTCAACATGTTGCAAACCCAGTCCGCCGCACTACTGTCTAGGCGGCTATAGCTGATGAACACCTCGCGGACAGAACCGTCGTCAGGGCATTCGCTATGTTTGCGTCCTGCATCAGTTTTCCCATTGGCGAAAGCATTACCGGCGACAACATCCACCAATGTCGATGAAACCAATCCTGCTCGTAGCCCGTCATACCTAGCCAGCGCGCGGGAAAACGAATCTGCAAAAGAAGGGGACTCCTTGAAAAGCCAGAGCTCTACCGACAGGCCCCGATTCATCCTGCCCAATGCCTCGGCGAATACTTCCGCCATCCTACGGCCAGCGCGGTCCACGGGGATTCCGGCGACACCTGAACCAATTACAGGAAAAGCGATTGAAGAAAGCTTCAGGGCGGACATCAGTTGAAAGCAGAGCCGAACGGAATTTCGCACGATGAAATCTTGCAGCTCCGCGTTGATTGTTCGAAAGGTCTCCAGGTCAATCGTCACCGCATGGAAGATGTACTTTTGCGGTAGTTTGCCTGCGGTCGTCACCGCAACGCCGCCTAAGTCCACTGGTGTCAGTTTTCCTGCCTGACGGCAAATGTCTCCACCGCCGGCCTGTGCAATCGCACGTGACACGCCGCCGCCCTGTGAAAGACGGCTGTCGTCGGAACTGACAATAACCTCACACGTTGACTGGCATATGTCACCGAATAATACTTGGACAGTCGAATTGCCAATTCTATGCGTCATGTCGGCTTCTCCTCCTCAATAGGGTTCAAGTCAAAAAAGTCATGGCGGCTGTAGTTTATGAAGATGTCGTGTGACATGGTTACTTGAGCAATTTGCGCAGAAATGGAAAGACGAAAAGCGACAGCGTGGCGCCCCAGACAAGCGAGTTGAGGACCATTATGCCCCACCAGAGGATACCTCCGGCCGAGGCGCCAAGGGCGCCCGCCACAATGTACCCCGGCCATCCAAGGAATCCTCCAAAGATGGCGAAGAGAATGAAATGCACCACGCTCAGCGGCACATTGGCAAATAGAAACGACTTCATGTTATTCCTTTCCTCCTGGAATTCA
>JAEEGL016451550.1_pt1 | contig 11767 bp, 9 predicted proteins | sample 9134231 | NCBI WGS metagenome assembly JAEEGL01 (sample SAMN16246548, study PRJNA631951) | gut metagenome | biome: gut microbiome; feature: rumen; material: fiber-attached | host: Bos | place: Iran: Karaj | collected 2018-10
TCTACTCCTGCCACATGTCCGGCGCTGCGTGCCTGTCCGCGCTGCTGAGCCCAGCGGCCGTTGCCGTCCATGATGATTGCTATATGTTGTGGTACGTTGTTCATTCCTTATGACATGTGGGACATTTTGATGAGAAACTGTATGTTAGGGCGAGCATCAGCGTGGAATAGCAGTCAGTATTCTTGAATATGCCGCTGCTGCTGATGCCGTAAGGGTCTTTCATACCGTCCAGTTGGTCAGAGAGGGAGAAGTGCATCTTCCAGTCCAACGAGAGATTCCACCTGTCGCCCAGGCGATACTTCACTCCTATTCCTACCGGAACGTTGGCCGTAAACACTCCCTTTGACGAGCTCTCCGCATTGCCGTCAGACCCCATATCCATCACATTGTGCTTGTTGCTGGCGTATGTCATGCCGATGCCCAGACACACAAAGGGTGCGATTCGCCGTGCTCCGCGATATTCCTTACCGGTGCCATAGGCCCAGAAGTTATACTCGTACGTCACAGACAAGTCGCCTATCGACGAGTCAAACGAGTAGTACATATCGTGAATGGGCTCATAGTAGGTCTTCACGTCCGAGGCGCTGCCCTTCACCTTTGTGTACATCGCATCCACCCTGAACGCCATGTGGGGATTGGGCGTGATGCGCGCCACAACGGCTCCAGCAGGCTGCATGCCATTGAAGAGCTTGCTGTTGAAGTCGCCGTAGTATGTCGTCAGGCCTGCTCCCGCACCTATCTCGGCACGATACTCCACGTCATCCTGCGCCAGCGCGGTGGCAGAGAGCAGCAAGGCTATCGCCAGGAGCTTACACCTTATTATATATGTATAGGGAATATGACCCAATCTTCCGTTTCTCTATTCTTCTGTCTTACTTCGTTCCTTGCCATACACAGCCGTTGCCTATCACTATGAGGCGACCCGCCGTGTCGGTCATCACCATTCCGCCCTCGCCGTGTTTGTAGCCGTTAGGCAGCTTCAGATCCTTGTCGGTCCATGTGGTTCCGCTGTCGTATGATATGTAGAGCCTGTCGTAGTCCTTCACCTTACTGTCATACCTTGCCTCGCCGCCAAAGGCCACCATAGCATTTTTCCACGGCGCAACCGTGAGGTTCTCTCTGTTAGGCAACTTGACAGGGACATTCATACCTATCTGTTGGCAGTATGTCCAACGGTCCAAGAACTCCTCGGACACTATCTCGTAGTCTATGACTTTGCTCCATACGGAGGCATATTTGAAGTACTCATCATCCAGTTCATCCTCCTCCACGCAGTTGCCCACGATGACAAAGCGCGGCAGACCGTTCTCCTTGGTCTCTGTCACAATGCCGCTCACCTCAGTAGCAGGCATGCGATAATCGTTGTTGATGAAGTCTGTGGCGTCGGTCTTTTCGGTCTCCCATGTTACGCCGCCGTCGTGAGAGCGATACATCTTCCTACCCTCCGCGTGGACGGCAAAGAGATAACCGTCCATACCGCCAACGAGGGAGATAAACGTCTCAGTTATCGGGGGGAAGTCTGCAACCGTCTCAATCTTCGTGTATGTGATATTGCCTGTGGGCGCAATCTTCATTATCTGCCTCTGGTCCTCCAAGAGCACCATCACGGTATCGTCAGCCCATGAGATATCCGATGTGTATTTCGGCAGCGCCACGTCCATCTTCGCCCATGTCTGGCCGTTATCCTTTGACCTCAGCAGCGATGCATCTCCGTCGTTCGTCTGACCGAGGATGTACATAGCATCATCCGTTGTCTCGCCGCTCATATAGTGGAACGAAGCCAGCATCTGGCGCGAAGCAGCGTCGTTGATGGGTTCTCCCACCCACAACACGGAGTCGTGCATCACCTGATACACATTGACATTCACCTTGTAGTCACGTGTCTGAGTCCGGTCACTCGACATAACCCGCAGCACGCGCTCCTGTCTGAAATCTATGGAGTCAGCGCTGCTGTAATACACAAACTGCGTGGGATCCGTGAGGCTCTGGAAATATACCTGTCCGTTGTTAAGCGTACTGATGGTGCATACCACCTTCGAGAGGTCGGTGCCATACTTCAGAGAGTCGGTATTATAGACCTCATTGGTACTCTGGTTGATATGCATCGGATAGGCACTTCCGCTATATGACGAAGCGATGATGTATGTGCTGTCGTTACCCGAACTGGTGGTGACGTGATAAGTGCGGCTGGCCTTCAGCGTGCCCAACGTGAAACCCGTCAGAGCCGTGTCGCTATAGGTGACTGTCTCGTTACTCGTACTGACACACGATGCCAGCACCAGAGACACCAACAACAGCGCCGACAAAAGTCCGGCACCACCGACAGTCCTCGCAACGCGATTATATAAATTTCTCATCATTACAAATTTGCAGACGTTGAAAAACGGATGCAAAATTACAACTAAGTTTTGAGATATGCAAGAAATAAACTTTTTTTTGCATACACGCACGATAGCGACACAATTGCCGAAATGTTAAAATCCGACCCTCAAAAGTGTTAAAATCGCAAACGAACGATTTCGGATTCGTCCTCTCTCGTCGAATATTTTCCACCAACCACGCCCTCGCTTCCAAATTCGCGCAAATTTTGAAGGTTTGTTCTCCCTTCTCAAACCCATTTCAAAACCACCTCAATCCCATCTCAAACCAAACGCCACTAAAAAACCCCGAAAACGCCATCATTCCGCAAAAAAAATATGGCTATCGGGTAAAAGACCTGCTATTACCAGGAAAAAGACCTACTATTACTGAGTAAAAGACCTGATATTACTGGGTAAAAGACCTGCTATTACTGGGTAAAAGACCCGCTATCACCCCCTCTTGCGCGCATTATCTTGAGGAAAGTAGGTCAACAGCAGCAGGGAAGTAGGTCAGATGCAGCAGGGAAGTAAGTCAGATGCAGCAGGGAAGTAGGTCAGATGCAGCAAGGAAGTAGGTCAGCCGCAACAGAAAAGTAGACTTTCAGCAGCAGAAAAGTAGGCTTTCAGCAACAAAAAAGCAGGTCAACGGCACCAGAAAGGCAGGACCGCCTCTACGAAATGGCAGTATTTTTGTCCCAAAATACCAGTTCTCCCATCCCCAAAACATCTATTTTTCATTTTCCCATAGCAAAAACTCCAAAAATTATAAGCCTCATTTTAACACTTAATTTAACACTTCACGCCACACAGAACGGCAAGTATCCCAATCTGACAATTTTATTCCCCTTTTCTCTTGCATATCTCAAAACTTAATCGTAACTTTGCTGCGCAAACATATTATTATCTGCATAACAATGAGTGAAGAAAACAAATTCATCCGATTTGACTGGGCGGCTAAACGCATGCTGCGTGACAAGGCAAACTTCGCGGTACTCGAAGGTCTTGTCACCGTGCTTATTGGCGAGTCTATCACAATTGTGGAGATATTGGAGAGCGAAGGCAACCAGGACAGAGAGGAAGACAAGTTTAACCGTGTTGACATCAAAGCCAAGAACTCAAAGGGGGAAATCATTCTCGTTGAGATTCAGCAGACGCGAGAACTTTACTATCTGCAACGCATTCTCTATGGTGTGGCAAAAACCATTACCGAACACATACACTTAGGACAGAAGTATGACCAGGTAAAGAAGGTTTACTCCATAAGCATTCTCTACTTTGACCTTGGTCGCGGAGCAGACTATCTGTATCACGGACAGACCACATTGGTCGGCGTACATACGGGCGACCAACTACAGATAAACACCAAGGAGGAGGGCATCATCAAGATGGTATCACCCGAGGATATCTTCCCCGAGTACTTCATCATTCGCGTAAACGAGTTTAATCAAGTTGCGAAGACTCCGCTTGAGGAATGGATGTCATACCTGAAGGACGGCTATATCAACGAGAACACCACTACTCCCGGCCTACGTGAAGCCCGTGAAAAGCTGCAATACCTGAAGATGTCTGATGCTGAGCGTCACGCATACGACCGTCACATCGACAATATCATGGTTCAAAACGATGTGCTTGATACCGCAAAAGACGAAGGCCGAGCAGAAGGAAGAGCTGAAGGAAGAGCTGAAGGAAGAGCAGAAGGAAGAGCTGAAGCGAACCTTGAAAATGCTCGCAAGATGAAAGCTGACGGCATGCCGGCTGATATCATCGCAAAATACACCAGTCTTTCAATAGAAGAGATACAACAACTATAACATATTCAAGGTTAGAAACGCTTATTGCAACATATTAATTTGCACAAACAATAAAGAAGAGGTCGTGTCAAAAGTAACGGACACGACCTCTTCTTCTTACTGTTGATATATCAAGCTTCTTACTTAGGCTGCTTGCCGATGTAGGCGAGGATGCCGCCGTCCACGTAGAGCACGTGACCGTTGACTGCATCAGATGCCTTTGATGCGAGGAACACGGCTGGACCGCCGAGCTCTGATGGGTCGAGCCAACGTCCGGCAGGAGTCTTTGCGCAGATGAAAGAGTCGAATGGGTGACGTGATCCGTCTGGCTGACGCTCGCGCAGAGGTGCTGTCTGAGGTGTTGCGATGTAGCCAGGGCCGATGCCGTTACACTGGATGTTGTACTCGCCATACTCTGAACAGATGTTGCGGGTGAGCATCTTCAGACCGCCCTTAGCAGCTGCGTAAGCAGATACGGTCTCACGACCGAGCTCAGACATCATAGAGCAGATATTGATAATCTTGCCCTCCTTGCGCTCCATCATCTCTGGCAGCACAGCGGCAGCACAGATATATGGTGCTACGAGGTCGATGTCGATGACCTGCTGGAACTCAGCGCGCTTCATCTCGTGCATAGGGATGCGCTTGATGATGCCGGCATTGTTGACGAGGATGTCTATCTGACCTACCTCCTCGTGTATCTTCTCAACGAGAGCCTTAACGCCTACCTCGTCTGTTACGTCGCATACATAGCCCTTCACGTTTGTGATGCCAGCCTCCTTGTAGTTGTCAAGGCCGCGCTGCAGGGCTGCCTCGTTGATATCATTGAAGACGATAGTCTTTGCGCCAGCTGCCACAAAGGCCTTTGCGATATTGAAACCGATACCGTAAGATGCGCCTGTAATCCACGCATTCTTTCCCTCAAGGGAGAAATTTGATAAATTAGCCATAAGTTTTAAGTTTATAAGTTAGTGACTTTTTTTAGGGGTTTAATCCTTGATATACTCGCTGAAGTCCGTGAGATGCATGTCTCCCTTGCGGCGCAGGGTATCGTGCATAGCGAAGGCGCAAGGCAGGTTGTGGTGTGTCTGTCCGCCTGAAGCTATCTTCAGATACTCACGCAGCATCGGCCTGTAGTCAGGATGAGCGCAGTTCTCGATTATCAGGTGTGCACGCTCTATAGGTGCCTTGCCGCGCAGATCTGCTACGCCCTGCTCTGTTACTATCACGTTCACATCATGCTCCGTGTGGTCCTGGTGGCTGCACATAGGCACGATAGAGGAGATGAGACCTCCCTTTGCCGTAGATGCGCAGGTAAAGATAGAGATGTAGGCGTTGCGCTCAAAGTCGCCAGAGCCGCCGATACCGTTCATCATCTTTGTGCCGCTGATGTGTGTAGAGTTAGCCTGACCATAGAGATCCAACTCTATTGCGGTGTTGATGGCGATGACACCCAAACGGCGTATAACCTCAGGAGAGTTAGATATCTCTGACTGACGAATGGTGAGATGCTTTGAGAAATAGTCGATGTTATCATAAACCTTCATCAGACACTCATTGTCAACGGTCAGCGAACATGTAGAAGCATCCTTCACGCGGCCCTCGAGCATCATATCGACAATGGCATTCTGCAGCACTTCTGTATAGACATCAAAGTCAGGCACCTCCTTATTGTGTCCCAAAGCTGCGAGGATAGCGTTGGCTGTGGTGCCCACGCCGCTCTGCAGAGGCAGGAAGGTTGAAGGGATGATGCCGCGCTTCATGTCTGACAGCAGGAAGTGAGCCACGTTAGCACCTATCTGGTCGGTGATAGGATCGGTACCCTTGAAGGAGCGTGCCTCATCGGGGATGTTGCACTCTACCACGCCTACGACCTTGCTCTTATCCACCTCAAGGTATGGCTTACCGATACGGTCGCTCACCTTTGTAATCATTATAGGCTGACGCATTGGCGGGTCAAGAGGCTGATAGACATCGTGAAGCATACCCACGCCCTCGCTATGGAAGGTGTTGTGCTCAATGATAATCTTCTCTGCCAGCATCGCAACAGTTGGTGCTATGCCGCCTGCTGAGGTGAGGAATACGCGGTACTTGTCGCCTGCGTCTTCTATCTTACACACCTCAAGTATGCCCCACTTCAATGGGCCATAGAAACCATATCGCAACTCCTGAGCCATGTGTGAGAGGTGGAGATCGTTGTAGCGTATCTCATTCTTGTTCACATGAGAACGGAAGTCAGAGTTTGTGGTGTAAGGCGCGCGGAAGTCTATCGCCTGTGCATTAGCAAGGTCTCCGTCGGTACTCTGTCCGGTAGAGGCGCCAGTAAAGACGCTCACCTTGAAGGGGTTGCCCTTCTCGTGCTCTGCTATGGCAATCTTTGCCAATTCCTTTGTTGTTGCCTTGGGTGCTCCTGCCGGTGTAAATCCTGAAAGTCCGATGGTATCACCATTCTTAATCATCAATGCCGCCTCTACGGCGGTGATAGTCGTGTATGACATGAATGTTTGTTGTTTTATGAGTTTTTGAGTTTATATACTTTCGACTTAATTACGAAATTCGCGCACAAAGGTAACAAAATTGCACGAATTGACAAAATTTGTGCAAGTAAATTCATTAAAAAACTGTAAAATGTTGTCCATTATATAAATAATGTGTACCTTTGCCGCGGTTTTTAGGACAAATTGTTCCCACTATCCTGCCGCCTATGCGGAGGTGCAGATACAAATCGGAAGTGATGGCGAGGAGCATATCAGTCCGCCAAGAAGCATTGCGGACGATATAAAGGAAAGGAATGGACGACCCCTGTGGATTTGGGGGTTGTCTCTCTTTTTAGTCTGTACAGAAACAACGAAATAAAAAGAATAAATACAAAAAGAACTATGGCTTACATGTCAAAAGAGGGCTACGAAAATCTCGTAGCAGAACTACATCGCCTTGAGGCAATAGAGATGCCTAAGGCCAGTGCGGCAATAGCCGAGGCTCGCGACAAGGGTGACCTGTCGGAGAACTCAGAGTATGATGCTGCAAAAGAAGCACAGGCACACCTTGCCGAGAAGATAAACCAGATGAAATCAGCTATCGCCGACGCAAAGATAGTTGACAAGAGTCGCCTGAACACCGACGCTGTGCAGCTGCTGTCAAAAGTAGAGATGACCAATCTGAACACCGGTGCCAAGATGACCTACACCATCGTGAGTGCCAACGAGGCCAACCTGCGCGAGGGAAAGATAAGCATCGAGACCCCAATAGCCAAGGCTCTGCTCAACCATAAAGTGGGCGAGACGGTGGATGCAAAAATCCCCAACGGAGTGATGAAGCTGAAGATTGAGAACATCTCGTATTAATTATCAATGCATAATGCATAATTCACAATTATAAAGACTAAAACAAACTTATGGATATATTTTCAAAGATTGCAGCTGGCGAGATACCCAGCTATAAGTGTGCAGAGAACGAGGAGTTCTACGCTTTCCTTGACATCAACCCAGTTGTGAAGGCTCATGTGCTGGTGATACCACGCCGCGAGGTGGATTATATCTTCGATATGGACGACGATGAGACCGCCAGATACTTCGTCTTTGCCAAGAAGGTGGCAAAGGCTATCAAGGCTGCATTCCCATGCAAGAAGGTCGGAATGAGTGTCTTCGGTCTGGAAGTGCCACACGCACACATACACCTCATGCCTATGGACACCGAGGGCGATATGGACTTCCGACGCGAGAAACTGTCGCTGCCAGAGGCTGAGATGCAGGAGATTGCAGACAAGATATACGGAGAATTCAAGAAGGCTAATGCATAAAAAGCCATTCGGAGACTTCATATAACCATCCACAACCACCAAAAGCAACATAACACAAAACACCATACTACAGTGAACAGGACAGCTCTCACACTACTCGTTCTGCTACTGCAGATAACAGCGGTCATTGCCCAGACCACCAATAGCACAACGACAGCAAAGAATAAGAAGCAGACAAAGACCGAGTTTGCCGATCAGATGCTGGACGAGATACAAGTCACTGGCACACGCTCCACGATGAAACTGAAAGTGGACCGCAAGGAGTTTGACGTATCGAGCATGATAACCACCGACGGTCAGACCGCCACAGAGGTGCTGGAGAATATCCCATCGGTGGAGGTAGATAACGACGGCAACGTGTCCCTGCGCGGCAACAGCAGCGTGGAGATACGCATAAACGGTCGCAACAGCGGGTTGACAAGCGACAACCAAGCACAGATACTGCAACAGCTGCCTGCGGAGAGCATTGAGAAGATTGAGATAATAGACAATCCCTCAGCGAAATTCTCAGCAGAAGGTTCTGCCGGTATCATCAACATCGTACTGAAGAAGGACCGCAAAGTAGGTTACTACGGTTCGGTACAGGTGGGTGCCAACACGCGTGCAGGTGCCAACACATCGTTCAACATAAACTATTCGTCATCGAAGCTGGACGCATATCTCAATGCCGGCTATCGCCACATGGAGAACAAAGGACGCAACGAGAGCGAGCAGGACAACCTGGTGAATGGTGTGGCAACAAGCTACGAACGCCACTATACCGAAAACAGCAATATGGGCAATATGTTCTTTGGCCGCGCCGGAGTGACCTGGCACGTCGATTCGAAGAACGACCTGGGGCTGAACGGAATGCTGTTTACCGGCAAAAGGAAGAGCAACTCTTCTACACCTTATTATTATGGTGACTATACAGGTGCCGGTGAAGTGCTGAGAAGGATTCGCCTGCGTGAGGAACATGGCAGCGGCCCCGCTACAATGTTCAATGCTGAGTTCAACTACAGGCATACCTTCACAGACAACCACATGCTGGATGTAGTGGTATCTCACAACCGTTGGCACGCAGACAATGAGAACATCTATCAGGACAGCATAGCATATCTTGACACAGAGACAGTCACAGAGAAATACATGAGCCGTCCGCTGAACATCAAGTCACACAACACAGAAGTGAAGGTGGACTATGAGAACAAGCTTAGCGACGCCGTGAAGCTGGAAGCAGGATACAATGGCCGCTTCAACAGGGAGAACACTCCGCAGGAGAGCTACGAGGCTCCGAACTGGGATGGTACAGGTCTGGTAGAGGATCATGTCTATTACAACCATTTCACATACGACCTCGACATACATGCGCTCTATGCTACAGTATCTTACAACCTCAAGAAGCTGAGCGTGATGGCAGGCCTGAGAGGTGAATACTGGAAGGTAAACACGGAGTCGTATGACTGGGATCAGGAACACGGAGTGGAAGAGAAGCCCGCACCATTCAAGAAAGACTACTTCCAACTCTTCCCAAGTGTGTTCATGTCATACCAACTGACTCAGACCCAGCAACTGCAGCTGAACTACACACGCCGCCTGCGCCGCCCCTGGGGAGGAGAGCTGAACAGCTTCCGCAACACGTCTGATGCCTCCATCACATCATTCGGCAACCCGCTCCTGACACCAGAGTACAGCAACTCTTTCTCGCTGAACTATCTGAAACAGTGGGACCAGCACTCACTCCTGGTGTCAGCATACTACCGCCCCACGAGTGACGTGATACAGCGCATCACCTATCGTGGCGCTGCCGACGGCCAGATGTACAGGACACCGATGAATGTGGCAAACAGCACCAGCACCGGCGTGGAGCTGACAGGAAAGAACAAGATAGGACGCATATTGGACCTCACGACCAACGTCAACCTGTACTACTACAAACTGGATGACTTCAATTTTGACATTGAAGGACAGACAGTAACGGGAGAATCCAGAGACAACTTCACATGGAATGCCCGCATCATAGCACAACTGACCCTGCCTTGGGGCATCAGTATGCAATTGAGCGGAAGATATAACTCCCGCCAGGTGATAACACAAGGATACCGCCCATCGCAGATAAGCATGGATGCAGGAATAAAGAAAGGCTTCTTTGACCGCAAGCTGGTGCTGTCTATCAACTGCCGCGACGTCTTCAACAGTCGCAAGTGGGAAAGTTATACAGGCAGCGATACCTTCTCGCGCTACACGCTGAACAAGCGAAGAAGCAGGACGGTAAACTTCAACCTGACGTGGAACTTCGGTAACTCGCAGGGAAAGAAGAAACGCGATGAACAGACAAACGACAACGACGAAGAGGAAATGTCTGGCGGTGGCTACGACATGTAACAGCGCAGTATGGACGGTGTTGCTGTCTCTCGTGCTCTGCCTGTGCAGCTGTCAGGACACAAAACAGTCGCACAATGACGGCGGCATATACGCCAGACTGACAGCATCGGAACGCAAGGCGGCAGACTCAGCTCTGATTATAGCCGCAGGTATAAACCGCGACGTGAAGTACTATCTGCGCACACACAACGTGCTGGACAACGGCTTTGACATCGTGGCGACCTTTGAGAAAGAGTACAAAAAGCACTTTGACTCACTGGCAAGGCGCTCAACTCTAATGGAACGGGTAGTGGCATTCCAGGCGTTAGACCTGCAGCAATGTACTACGCCACCGCTGTGTCTCGACATACACAAAGTCCCATTGGAGCACATCCATTCTGCTGACGGGGACAGTATCGGCCATTATCAGGGCACCAGAAACGTAGCGGGCCAGCCGTCAGGCTATGGTATATTCCGCGGTTGCGACGGCAGTTACTATGAAGGCGAATGGCTCGCAGGGATGCGCTACGGAGTGGGACTGCAGGTAACACCAGGCAAGCGACTGAAGCTTGGAGAGTGGAAAGAAGACAGATACCTCGGCGAACGCATCACATACACACCTGACCGCACCTACGGCATAGACATCTCACGCTACCAACATGAGCAAGTGAGGATGGTGACACGGCGCGTAAGAGGGCGGCGAGGCAGGTATATCACCCGCAAAGTGAAGCAAGTGGAGCACTACAACATCAACTGGAGTGCACTGCGCATCACATCTCTTGGCACATATTCGAAGAAGAAAATCGTGGGAGAGGTGGACTATCCGGTCAGCTTCATCTACATAAAGTCAACAGAAGGCACAACGGTGCGTAATGCATACTTTGCCTCAGACTATGTAAACTCAAAGAGACACGGCTACAAGACAGGCGCATACCACTTCTTCTCGGTGCGCACAACAGGTAAAGCGCAGGGATTATATTTCCTGCAGAACAGCAGATATGAGAAAGGTGACCTGCCGCCGGTGCTTGACATAGAGCCCTCAGACGCACAGATTAGAGGGCTGGGAGGAGCGAGATTTCTCTTTGCAAACGTGCGCAGCTGGCTGAACGTAGTGGAGAAAAGACTCGGGGTGAAGCCCGTGCTGTACGTCAGCAACCGCTTCGTAAACAAGTATATGGTACAAGCGCCAGACCTGCTGGAGAACTATGAAGTGTGGATAGCACGATACGGAGAGTTCCGCCCAGAGGTGAACCTCGTCTCATGGCAGCTCTGCCAGGACGGAAGAGTAAGGGGAATACACGGTCCGGTAGATATCAGCGTGATGTTCTGAAGGTCCCTCTTTCTCTCCCAAGGGGAAGAGGAATGAACAGCGCAACTAACCTATTAGGTATTAACTATAAAACAAAACAACCAACTAAAGAGAAAAACATAATGCAAGAGACAAGACAAAACAGAATAAGCAGGCTGCTGCAGAA
>JAEEGL017075630.1_pt1 | contig 11767 bp, 21 predicted proteins | sample 9134231 | NCBI WGS metagenome assembly JAEEGL01 (sample SAMN16246548, study PRJNA631951) | gut metagenome | biome: gut microbiome; feature: rumen; material: fiber-attached | host: Bos | place: Iran: Karaj | collected 2018-10
TAGAATTTCCTTTATTTATAATTCTGTATCTACCATTATCAATGCAATCAAGTTTGTCGATTGCTTGTGCTCTTTTATAAAGATTAAAATCTTCAATATCATAAGAACTAAGAATGCTATTACACCATCTTAAACTGTTGATGTTTCTTCCACTAATGGAATATAATAATGGTGCCATAAATTCTGCTGTTTTTGTGATATCATCAGAATTTAATCCTAATGTTTTTAAGTATTCATTGTTTAAATGAATATGGCAACTTGTGCCATGGTCATTTTCAACAATTTCACTTAGTTCTTCTTCAAGCATTTTAATACCTTGTAATAATGTGCTGTTACAAGATGCTTTAAGAATTAATTCTTTAAATACACTACCATCATTTTCAATAGCAATAGTGTATCTTAAATCATTATCTTCGTCCATATTATATGGAGCTTTGATAATATTTTTTTCTATTAATTCATCAAGTTTGTCATGAACAGATTCATGACAACAGTTTTCATCTCCAATTTCTAACTCAACACCTTTAATATTTGCTGAAGTTTTTCTTGGAGAAGTAACATTTTTACTTCCGTGGTACCCGAATACTGAATGTTGCATATTATCTACCTCTATAATCTTTTTTGTATTAAATTATAAATTTCATCTTTTTCATTTTTTGATAATTCGTCATATCCGTTTTCTAAACTGCTATCTACAAGTTCCATAAAGTCTATATCTTCATTCCAACTTGCTTCACAACAGTTCATTATTTCTTTAATTATTTTTTCTTTGTTCATATAAATTACTCCATTAATCCTATTCCTATTACTTCTTGATTGTAAATTATTGTCCAATTGTTCTTTTTAATATTTTGAATGGTCTTTTTTGCATGGTCGAACTTTAAATATGTAACCTTACTATAAGGTTTTTTTATAGTTTTAATACATATCCTGTTACCTAACTTGCTAACTTCAAACTTCATATTTATCACCTATTTATATTTTAAAAAAATTTTATTTTACAATGGAGCGAAAAATGAGGGATAGGCGAGGTGCCTAAATTTCATTTATATCCCATTTAAAAGTAACACTAATTATAAACCTCTATTATAAACTAAGTAACTTCCGCTTTCTTTTAAAGCCATAATTATTATAAAGACAAAGATACATACCAGAATTACTGTTAACCAGAATTCTGGTTGTTTAATAATGTATTTACAATATTGTAAATACAATTCAAATTTATTAGGTTCTTTTTTATTTAATCTTATAGGTTCTTTTTTTATACACATAATATATACCTCTTAATAAATAGTTAACAAGGAATTATAATTTTAAATAAATGATAATTATACTTCCTTGTTCGGATATAATTTTTATTTGATATGAGACCTTATTAGTAGATTTTAAGCCTTCTCTGGTCTTTTTTTCCACTAATAAGTGCTCTGGTTGCTTTTTAGGACTTGATGACCTCTATTACTTCTCTGATGGGGACATAGAAGTCTCTGATGTCTACATCTCGTAGTCTTACTCCGCAGTTTAGTGCACTTATCATTGCACCTTTGGTGGTTTTGCCTGCTCCCCAGATATGTCCGTCTTTGAGGCAGGTGACTTCGAATTCTTGTGTGACTTCGTTTAGTGCGAGTTTGTAGTCGTAAAAATTCTTGAGGGTGATGACCCCTATGCGGTTTGCTTTTAAGTTGGTTTCATATGCCATATTTATCACCTATATTTTTTTTTCTAATTCTTGACTATATTTTGTTAATACTTTAACAGCGATTTCTAAATTGTTTATCTTTTTTTTTAATTGAGGAATTTGATTATATTCCTCTAATGCTTCTGATAATTGTCTGTAATAAATGATTTCATTATTCTCATTTTTTATTGGACAAGTGTCTTCTGGTGCAACACACCACCAATCTATTTTAAGTTTTTCAGTCATTTAAATATCACCTATTATTTTATTTAATATAATGCAAATTTGCATGGAGTATATAGAAGAATATCGTCTTCGCCTGTGAACATGTAATATTTGGATTTGGCGAAGAATCTTCTGGATTTATATTTTGTATTGAGTCCTTTAAGCCAGTCATATATTTGCCCATCTTCTTCATCTTGTTCATATGAGAAGACTGGTCCTCCGCAATTATGTTCGTTTGCGAACCAATATCTGAAGGATTCTTTTTTTCTTATATTCTCGTAGGTTGGTTTGCAACCTAATAGTTCGGTTGCTTTTTTGCAGACTCTTGATGCTGAGTCTGCATCCTCTGTTCCAATGCACTTAATACTTCTCTCTATTATATGTATTAATTCTTCTATAGAGAGTTCTTTTTCGGAGTATATTTCTCCGATGTCTAATTCGTCGAAGATGTATGTGTATAATTCGTATACATATACATCGTTTTCTGTTAACGAATTTAACAATGCGACTGTTTTATCTAAATCGTATATTTTTCCAGTATTATCTTTTATTTTATTATCACCTATAGCCGTGAACTTCATTGTAATAATCCTCCTATGACTTTTAAGTTAATGAGAAATATCCACAAATCATTGTGGTAATATCTCATATGATTTTTAATTTCTTCAATCATCTTTTTTCCTCCAAATTTTTAAGTTGGGAAAGATATATGTTAGCTTCCCCAACTAAGGCACAAGCTTGTTGTACTTCTTCAATAGTCCAATCATCTGTTTGCATAGTTAAGCTCCTGTAATATCATAAGTCCCAACAATGCCTTTCACCATATGAGCACCTGCTGGGCATCTTGTTTTACAACCGTCGGTACAATTATTTTCACAACTGTATTCAGCTGTGAAATTCCTTGGAATACCGAAACAATCAATTTCGTATTCTGCATTAGATGTTTTAATGTTTTTCATATTTAATCACCCTGTAAGAATCACTTGTCCGTTCAAAGAACCAACAAGAACATTTAACAAACCTTGTCCCTCAGTTTCATTATAATGAAGAAACTTAGGTCTTTCAGAATCGTCCTTAAGAACTTTAATGGCATCAGGACCAATGCCAATTACAAAATAACTATGACCATTATAATCATACTCAACATATTTCAATTCATATTTATTATCAGATTGACAAATAGTCCTTATCAATGGTTTTATTTCACTTAAAGGTTTAACCTTAGTGATAACTACATAAGGATACATTTGTCCCCCTACATTTTTATATGTAAGGTTATATGTTTGTTTTCCCCATTTCACTAGTCCGTTTACAAAATCCACATAAACATTTCGTTTATGCTTTTTGAATCTTTGTAATTCTTCTAATACAATATTTGTCATTTTTATACACCTTCATTATTCCCGTTTATAAATAAAATAATGAATATGAAAAGCTATTAAGGAAAATTTAAAGGAGACCAAAAAGTAAAAACCTTAATAGCTTTTATAAAGTTTATTCGTCTCTAAGAGGAGAATCACATTCTCCACAATGCCATTCGCAAGTACATGCCCCAGAACCTCTTGCAATATTTATAAATAACTCTGGGTATGTTTCTCGGATGACACTAGCTACAGAATATACATCTCTGTACCTTGTTTTTTCTGCAGCTTTTTTCACCATTGCTCTAAATTCTTCTCTAGTAATAAAGAATCTAGAATGTAATGTGGTGTGGTCAGCGAATTCATAATCGCCACCATTTCCTATAACATATTGGAATATTTCACCGAAGTGTTTTTCCACTTCGTATGCATACTTTTCTTCTATTCCATGTTCAAAGATATAATTTAAAACATTTATATCTTCGATTTCTTCAAAATGGACTTCTATGCCCATTCTGTTTTGTGCGACTATAAATGCTACTTTATCTTCTCTGTGAAATTTAATTAATACTGATTCTTTTAATTGTTCTAAACTAATCATATTATACACAACCTTAATTTTAATTTTGATACCTTGTTTTAATGGAATAGAATGCAAATAGTTTTAAAAAAAATTATATTTATTTAAGGAGGGAAATGGAGAGACGGCCAAGTTAGCTCATCTCTCCGTTTAATAATAAAAATATGAATCTTATTCAGATTCATAATATTCTGTTCTTAATTCTTTTAATTCATCAATTTGTTCTTCGTCAATGAATGAGTTTTGTAATTTTAATAATTCTATATCTTGACCTTCTTCTTCAAATCTTTCTAATCTTTTTTCTCCTCTTTTAATTATATAGATATCCCACATTAGATTGCTATTAGTTTTAACATTATTATTTTCTAATTCATTTATTTCCTCATGAATTTTATTATTCCTTTCTATTAATGGTGTTTTATTTTTTTCTCTAATTTTTTTACTCTTTTTAATTCTTGAGTTTATTTTTGTAACTCCTTTTGCTGTTTTCATTTTGAGTACATCTTTAATATCGGCTCTTGGATTAGAACTTACTTTCAGAAACTCACATAGTTCTTCAGCGACTTCTTCAACTTCTTTAAATGGAACTCTTCCTTTCTTCTTGTAAGGGAGACCCATTCTGGTGACCGCTTCATAGAAGTTTTCTTTTTTTATTTGACCTTCTTCGATTTGTTCTACAAATAAAATTTCTTCGATTTCTTCGATTTTAAGGTCTTCAATGTTTTCCATTTTTTTACAAACAGTTTCTTTTACTTTACTAATTTGTTCTTGAGTGTACTCCATTTTATCACCTATAGTTTTCAATTCATATAACCGTCTAATATATATTTTAAATAATTATAATAATTATTATATATATTAAACAATTCATACAACCGTCTAATATATATTTTAAATAATTATAATAATTATTATATATATTAAACAATTCATATAACCGTTTAATATATATAATAAATAATTATAACAATTATTATATATATCAAACAATTCATGAAACCGTAAAATTAAAGTATTAATAGTTTCGTATGATAGGTTATATGTGATTGTTAGATTGATTATCTAACAATTCATGAAACCGTAAAATTAGAATATTAATAGTTTCGTATGATGTTTTGGTGTCCTTGGTTGATTGAGGAGAAAGGAGTAAGAAAGGGGGGAAAGTTGATAGGGTTCGCCAAGCAATATAGGGTGGGGAGAATGGGAAGAAGAAGAGAAGAGGGGAATACAATAAATAGATTTGAGTGAGTGGGCGGGAAGAATGGGAAGAGAAAAAGAAAGAGAGAAAGGAAAATTTTTTTTCTTTTCTTTTTTTTATATATGCGGGCTTCAGGGAGTGGCATCAGGGCTCGCATACAATAAAAAAAATATAGAGTTAGATATTTTCTAACTCTTTGATTTCTTTATTTATCTTTCCTATATTCTCCTCGAGGTTTATAATTTGAAGATATCTCCAAACTTTCCAAACCTCACCTTTTGTAAGTTCTGTTTGAAAACTAATTTCATTTATGTTGTTATAAACATATTCTCCTTTTTTTTCTAAATACCTTTTAATTTCATACCCACTAAGTCTCATGATACAGTCAATGGCTATATCAATATCTTTATCTGACATCTTATATTCATTGTCAGATAACTTTTCTTCAAGATATATTACTTTTCTTTCTAAATTTCTTATTCTTTTTTCAGCATTATATACATCATATACATGACCTTCACTATCATAAATATCATATTGATAGTTATCAAAGTGGTCTAATGATGTTATAACATTTCCTTCGGAATCAAACCTCTCTGGAGACTTATTAAATATAGCCTCTGTTGTTTTAATTCTTTTGTGAAACTCTAAGTCTCTTCTGTTTGCTTCTACGAAGTCTTTGTAACTCATTCCTAAGTTTAATTCGTTATCTGGTCTAACATTATCCTTAATGTATTTGATATCTTCAGGTGTTCCAATTAATCTTAAAATTGTATTATCACCCATTACAGATTGAATAATGATAATATCTTTTTCTAAAGGACTCATCATTGTCCCTCTGTATGGTATATGGTTTTTATCTTTTAGGTTAATTCTTTCATCTGCTATATAGAATCTTTTTAATCCTATACTTGCATAATTACCTTCATGTACTGTTGTACAATCCCAATTATCCCATTTTTCTTCCATGTTTTTAATATCTACATCTAATTCTTCACCGTATTGGTTTCTAAATCCTAATCTACAACAGTCTCTTAATTGTTGTTTGCATGCTTCAGTTAACATTTTATTTGTCTCCATTTAAAAATTTTAATAAGAGGATTTTATTCCTCTTATTCTTCGTAGTGTTCACTTCTAATTTCTTTTAATTCTTCAATAGTTTCACTGTCGATAAATGAATTTTGTAGTTTCAATAATTCTATATCTTGACCTTCTTCTTCAAATCTTTCGAGTCTTTTTTCTCCTCTTTTAATCATGTAGATATCCCACATTAAATTTCTATTAATTTTGACATCTTTATTTTCTAATTTAATTATTTCTTTATTGATTTTTTCATTTCTTTCAGTAATGCGTTGTTTGTCTCTTTCTCTAATTTTTTTACTTTTTTTAATTCTTGAGTTAATTTTATTTACTCCTTTTTCTGTTTTCATTGCTAAAGCATCTTTTATGTCACTTTTTGGATTTGAACTTACTTTTAAAAATTCACATAATTCTTCTGCTATTTCTTCTACTTCTTTAAATGGAATTCTACCTTTTTTTGTGTAAGGTAATCCCATTTTTGTTACTGCTTCGTAGAAGTTTTCTTTTTTTATTTCTCCTTCTTCTATTTGTTCAACGAAGATTATTTCTTCTACTTCTTCAATTTCTAATTCTTCGATATTTTCTATTTTTTTGTTTACAATTTCTTCAATTTGTTTTATTTGTTCTTTTGTATATGCCATATTTGACAACTCCTTTTATTTTTTTTATTTACAAAAATCGTTTTGATTTGATTTTTGCATACAGGGGTGTATGTTGTCCATCTGCCATATGTTTGTTGGTCGTTCGCTTAAGCTAAGGCGAACGACTTGCAGGTTCTTGCCATCGCCCGTTTCTCCAGGGCGATGTGCAAGGTTCTGCAACACATAGTGCAACAAACATTAGGCTTGATGGACAACAGGAAAGGCTCGCAAGTGCAAGGCTTTGCCCATCGCCCGTTTCTCCAGGGCGATGTGCAAAGTCTTGCCTTCGAAAGCCGCCCAGCTTTGCAAAAATCAAATCGATTTTTTTAAATTTTTTTCTTTTTTTTCTTTTTTTTTATTTTTTCTAGCTATTATTATTTTAGTTGGGCTTCAGGGAGTGGCCTCAGGGCCCAACTAAATAATATTTTAGCTATTTTCTTTTTTTTATTTTCTTTTTTTTATTTTTTAAATTTTTTCTTTTTTTTAGCCGTCCCTAGCCGCAGGTCTTGGGAATAAATACAGTAGGTTATAGGGAGGGCTTGCGGGAATAGCAGCAGACCGAGGGGAGGAGGTCTACTGCTGAATAAAATCGGGAGGGGTCGGTACAGCGGGTTCAAAGGCTGTCCTTCCGTCCCTAGCTGAAGAAGTCTTGGGAAGTGCTCTAGGGCGGTTAGCTGGGAGTGGCTAGCATCCCACTCCTCCGTCCAGCATTTCCCTTTGTCTGGTCGCTACAATAGCTCGTTCTCGAAAAATTTTATCATTTCGAGCTGGTAGCGACCCCGAGTGAGCCGAAAGGCGAACGAGGGGATTTTTATAAAAAAATAATTATGAATATTAAAAATTAAAAAGTTAGGGTTATAATTTTAAATAACCCCTTTTTTTTAAGAAGTTTACAAATTTTTGATAATCTTCTTTTTTTGTACTTTCGTGAATCATTTTGTAATCATTTTTTGTTCTAACATCTCTATATGAGATTTTAAGAACAGTTTTTCCTTTACCTATTTGTCTTTCAAATTTAACAATATAAGTAAATTCTGTTGGTTTTACTTGAATACAACCAAGGTCTTCATATTCATCTGTATCTATTTCTACTTCTTTTATGTATTGTTCTATTAGTATTTTAGGCATGCTAATTATCTCCTTTTATTTTTTTTAGAATCGAAGGCCTGATTTTAACTCGCCTTCACTTGAGATGGGCGAGTTAAAATCTGGACTTCGATTAAATCCATTTAATTGTTTTAACCTCATTTCTTAATTCTTTTACTTTTTTTGTTCTTTCTTTTATTTCTTCTTCAATTCTTTTAATTGAAATTGGTTGGAAACAAATATCTTTGTATTCATAATAATCTTTTTCTTGTTTTATCCACCCATCTAAATTAAAGGTTTCAAACCAAATATTATAAGCTAATTTTCCTAAACAAATTGTACATTTTCTACAGTTATGTTTTTCATTTCCATATAATTGATTTATAATTGGTCTATGAGTGTAAACACATTCACTCCATCTAGTTGTTTCGTTCATTTTTTATTCCTCCTTATAGTAATTTTGGGGATTTTTTATCCCCTTTTTATGCAATATGTAATAGTGCATATTTATAAAACTGGAAGTTTTTAATTTGGTCATTTGCTTTTTTGCGGTTTTTGTATGTGATATATTCTTCTATATCTTCTTCAAAAACATTTATTTTTCTAATTTCATCCATTCTTTTTAATGTTTTTAAGTCACATTTTTCTAATTTTTGATTTAGTTTTTTTCTGTACATTTTTTATCTCCTTTTTTTTATTTTTGTGCCCCGCCCACCTGTTTTTCAGGAAAGGAGGACAAGATGGACTATGTTTGACCTGAACAATATATTTTTCGTAGTTAGTAAGGGAGACGAAGCCCACCCCAACAGGAGGCAGGGGGCGAGTATCCCGCAACTACCAGTTTGGCAAACGAGACGAAGCCCACCCCAACAGGAGGCAGGGGGCGAGTATCGTGTAGCCACCGACCGAAAAATATATGTTCTGGTCAAACAGAGTTCATATTGGCCTACTTTACTGAAAAACGGTGGGCTCCGTACCTGAATCGCAAGTGGAGGTACGGAGGGCACAATATTTTTTTTTGCATAAAAGTTTCGTCAATTATTTTATTTATTTTTCTCAAGAATCATTGTAAATGATTTTCTTTTTTTTTAAGCGAGGCTCCTTGGCATCTCAAAAAAATTATCATTTTCGAGCTGCCGAGCGACCGCCGAAGTCCGGAGGACGAGGCGGTTTTTTTTTATAAAAAAAAGAGATTCATTTTAAGAATCTCCTCAATTTTTTTTCAAACTTAGTAATAGGCATCTTATCATAATGACCAGGGTCTAATCTATTACTACGATTTTCAATATCTTCGTATTGTTTTAAGATATTTAAAATACTATTCATCTATATCACCATATATTTCAATATATTCTTCTAACGGTATTTGTTTTCCATCAATAAAAATCCATTCCATATTATCACCTATAAAAAAATAATATTAGAAGCAAGAGCTTCTAATAATACTAATATCCCAACCGTAAGGTGCGATGATTTCCTCATTTAATTCATCGCATAATTCTTTAGAGGTTGTTTCATATATTTCTTCTTCACTCCAAACATCGGAAGCTCTGCTTCCAGATGTTCCTATTTGTGATACAGTTAATATATCTCTCCAGTTTTGAAGGATTGTAATTGAATAACATCCTCCTCCATATGGATTTTCTACTAATATTTCGGTTCCTGTTTTTAAATCATTTGAATTAATCATTTATTTCACTCCTAAAAAAATTTATAAGGGGATTTTTTATCCCCAAATATCACCTGATTTCTCAAATTCTTCGATGTCTTCTACTCCGTAGAAGTCTATGTAACTAAATTCTTCTTGTTCTAATGTATTTTCAACATATCTAAAGACATTGTCTTTATTTATTTCATTATAATCCATGTTTTTTGTCTCCTTTTTTTTGTTGTGCACACCCTTTCTCTCTCGAGAAAAAGAGGTACAAGGCGAGATATGATTTCGGGATTGATATAGTTTTGGTGCCGGCAAACAAATACGAGGAGCGACTCAGAGCGACGAGTGCCGGCACGAACATCCGAAGCATCAGCGAAGGATGCAAAACTATACATAGCCCGAAATCAGACGAGAATTGTGCCTATTTTTCGAGAGAGATAGGGTGCTCGTACCTGCACCTGGAATGTGGAGGTACGAAGCACAACAAATTTTTTTTCTTCTTTTTTTTTCTTTTTTTTTAGTCGCTGGCCCCAGGGCATGGCCACAGGGAGCGACATACAAATACCCCCCATATTCAAAAATGAAATTGATTTAAAAAAACGATTTTATATTGGGAAAAAGGTTACCTTATATTTTAAAAATATAATAGTTCCGTAAATTCTTTCTATTCTTTTATATCAATAAACATTGAAAATGTTTTACTCTTTTTTTTCAGCGAGCCTCGTTTGTCTTCGCAAAAATTCTCGATTATCTGCGGGCGAGCGGCCCCGAGCAGGAGGAAACATAAAGAAGAATAGATATATATGATATATGATATATGATATATGATATATGATATATGATATATGATATAATACATTATAGTATAACAACGAGACCGCTGTCTCTGTCTCCTCACCTAACCTTAACTAACAACCTAACTTTAATTTTAAAAAAAATTTTACCGCCGAAATTTCAAGTAATAACGAATGAGGCGAGTCCGCAAGACAAAAAAAATAAAAGAAAAAAAAATAGGTTACCACAACATTAGTTGTGGATATCCTAAATTTTTAAATTCTTTATTTATCCTATTTAAATTTAAATATTTGTTGTAGTAAAACTGAAAAAAGTTTTCTACCATTATTTCATAGTATTTGGTATATAATTCATACATATTATCACCTAAATAAAATAAAAGTGGGATTTTATCCCACTTCATCATATAGTTTTTTATAGTTTACTAATCTATTATAGTTACTTATTAAACTTTTTAATTTTTGGTCTTTATGGGTATACCAAAAATCAAAGGAATTATAAACTTTTTTGGTTTCTCCTTTTATTTCAAGTTTCATCAATTCATTATCAATAAGTTGATTTATTTCATTAAAAGTTTTATTTTTATTAAAACTTTTAAAGACTTCATCTTTAATTGAATTATATTCATTTTTAATTAAAGTGTTTCTTTTTGAAGCTTTATTGACTTTTTTTGTTAATTTTTCTATATAATTGTTGTCTTCAACAATTGCAATTGCTTTTATAACAACTTCAATTTTAGTAGTATTATTTAAATCTTCATCTAAGTTTAAAATAGCACTACTATTTAAACTAACTTCATCTAATACGGTTATACTTTTTTCTTTTTGGTCTTCATCAAAAATTTTAATATCCATTTTTATTAACTCCATATTTGAATTGTGTCTTTCGACAATACTATATTTGACCGTAAACAAAATATATTTTACTATTGGTATCCTAAAAAGGCATAAAACGAAAAAATAAGCACACTGAGTGTTCTTTTTCATTTTTGGCTGCAACTTTTCTTACAAAAAATTTTTAAATTTTTTCTATACGAACAAAAAAAATGATGAAAAACATAAAACAAAATCAATGAAAAACATAAAAAAATATAAATAACATTAAAAAAATAACAATAAAACATGAAATTCGAAAACTCTAAAACAAAAGAAAATTTAAAAAAAGCACTCCAAGGCGAATCCCTCGCCCACTTAAAATACCAATTCTACAGAAGTAAAATAGGACAAACATCAAAAGAACTAGAAAAAGAACTCGACGAAATCGTCCATAACGAAAAAGAACATGGAAAAATATGGTTTAAAAAATTAAATAACGACCAAATCCCAGATGACATCACAAACCTAAAAGATGCAATAAAAGGAGAATGGTACGAAGCAAGTAAAATGTACCCAGAATTCGCAAAAACAGCAAAAGAAGAAGGATTCACAGAAATAGCCTACCTATTCGAAGAAATAGGAAAAATAGAAGAA
>JAEEGL017377493.1_pt1 | contig 11767 bp, 11 predicted proteins | sample 9134231 | NCBI WGS metagenome assembly JAEEGL01 (sample SAMN16246548, study PRJNA631951) | gut metagenome | biome: gut microbiome; feature: rumen; material: fiber-attached | host: Bos | place: Iran: Karaj | collected 2018-10
GTTGAACGAAGATGCCATGCAGTTCACAACCACCAACTGGTACTGCGTGATTGCCGTATTAAAAACAAAAGATCAGGCTACCGCTGTGGAGAACGTGGAGAGTGAGAACGGAAAGGCAGTTAAGTTCATTGAGAACGGACAACTCTATATCCGCCATAATGGACGTACCTACAATGTATTAGGATTCTAAATTATTCTCTTTTGCTTATACGAAAATGTCCCGTCTTTTCAGGCGGGGCATTTTTTGTTAAGCCGTTAAACTGTTACTCCGTAATGATGTCGTACGACACAGCGTCAAGGTAGTATTTCTTCACAGACGAACAAACGCCACAAGCTTCTTCACCTTCATGGTGATGCTCTTCTTCTGCTGCTACTTGCTGGGTAGCACCGCTCTGCGCCTCTACTTTCGGTTGCTCTACCGGAATCTCGATAGCGCGCAGAACACCATACACGCGTACTTTGTTGTTGATACACTCACCGGCAAAGGACTCAAACTCCACCGCATTCGCGCGGATGAACTCACCCTCTTCGCTACTCTGAAGGAAAGCTTTCTTACCGCCGTGTTTGCAGAGATGCAAACAGTTTCCTTCTACATAAATCGTGTCGCCTACCAGACCCAGCGAGTCTGCTTGTACATACACTTCGTCCACCGAGTAAACGGTAGGCGCTACTTCTGCCTTCTGGCATGCAGTCAAGGCAAACAGCCCTGCTGCCAATACAAATAAAATCTTTTTCATAACTATTAATTGTTAATTAAAATGTTAGTCCAGTCTCTAAAACCACCTGCCAAGCCTTCGCCTGGTCATACTGATGGATACATGCTTTGGGTGCCACGAACCATGCGTATCGTTTGCGGATAGGGAAGGTATAACGAACCTGCACTTGCTCTGTCCAATGCTGCATAAACTGATCATAATCGACGGCGCCAACAAAGAGCATATCGCCTATCGGTAAGTTCAACCGGTAGTCTCCATACACGTTCGCAAAGAGGTTGTTCTTGCGGTAGTTCTGCGTGATAAGCAACAGTTCGTAGTAGTTATTGGCATTATCGCCGTATAAGTGCTGTTCACCGCGCTTCATCTCTATTCCTGCGGTACCATGTACGCGCCATGACTTCGCCACATAACCGAACTGCGCAGACACGGTATGCGTCTGTAACCGCACGATAGGTACCTGCGTATTGATGGTCAACTCCTTCGTAAACTTGAACCAATCATATTGCATCCCTGCCATAAAACCCGTCGTGGGCAGTAATTGCAGACCTATACCGGCACGGTAACCGGTATAGTAACTGACTTTGTTATTGCTCGAGAAACGCGCGTAGGGTTCGGTGTCATTCGCCATGTGATAAATCGTCGTCTCGCCCAACTCGGAGTAAAAACGAATCTCATTATTCTGCTTGTACCTTCCCCCGTAACCCGTAACCAGTAACCCGTATTGCTTCCACTGATACCCGATACCGGCTTCTATCCGCAGGTCCGACACCTTATTCTTCGCGCGCGGATCACGCATGCGGTAACTCTGCTCGGCACGGAACTGCAGCGCGGCATGCCATAACACATGGTTCTTGAGCATACGATACCCGCCTCGGAAGTAATAGATCTCCCGCCGCATGTCTCCGCCTATCGTATCCGTCGTCCAATAAGGCGCTGTCATTCGATAATCGGCATTATCCACCCCGCGCGTCTGCTTGCAGTCCTGCCAGGTGTAAGACGCTTCGCCGAACACACGACTCACGGCATTGATATCATAAATCGACTGCGCCTTAACGGCAAAACCGGCTGTCTGTCTTCCTTCCAGCATTTGCGTACCCTGACCGAACTGTCCCGAGAGGAACACGTCCGTCCGTGCCGTATCGGTCACCAAAGCAGTTAATATGGCTAATAGAATACTCATTGGAAATAATAGGGATCAGCGGCGACGCCCATTTCAAAATCATCACTCGAGTTATTGGTATCTTGCAGCATACGCAATCCGTTCATCGTCGCTTTGGTCTTACGCCGTACGGCTTTCCCGAAGCGCGTCTTGTCGCTTCCAGTAGGTGCCACATAGGCATAGCCTGCGTCCAGTTTATCACTGCCTGTCAACCATTGGAAAGTCTCAGACGGAGCCATATTGACGAGGTCCACGATCCAACCGTTAGGGATCATATACGATTTGCGGGATTGAGCAAACGTACCGGCAGAGGTAACTGTCTCATAGTCATACATGACGTACAGCGAATCGGTAGCAAAATAATCTGCAGCGGTCACACCTTGAGGGAAACGCGCCAAAGCAAACGATTTATGTCCCTGATTATGCGGAACCCAAATCGTATAGGTATAGCAATAGAGTTTATCCATATTCGGCACGTCCGGATTATCTACATCGGTCGCACCGGCACTGGACGACACATCGTACCATTCAAAATCCGCTGTACTTAAGTCAAACGAGTTGACATTTGCCGGCTTATGATTCATCGCATTGTCGGCAATCAGCAATGCTTTGCCCGGTGCCACACGATGGTCATTGCCGTTCCCCGGAATACGATACATGGCATCTACCGCAAAATACTTATCTCGAAAATCATGGTCACCCAAGTCGTATTTCTGTACCGAGTTCAGATCCGCTTCCAGCAGAATCAGACCGTCTGCCGACAAGGTATCCGTGGAATTATTGTACACCACAAAGTACTTATCGCCTATATACCGTTTTCCTTCCGGTGTCTCTGTTCCGGCAAAGAAAATCTCCGCCAATACAAAATCACCTTCTCCGTTAATCACAAAATCGGCGTATAGATCCACCACGCAGTCCCGCTGCACTTTCACGCCGCGCTGGTACGCACGGATAGCTTGACCGTCACCCTTGGCCGTCACCGACAGGTCGTAGTATCCCAAAGGCATCGAGAGAACCAGCGAATCGGCGGTGTAGTCTTTATTCATATTGATATCGTGCGCCGTGAAGACGATGTCGCTCACCTGCGCGATGCCATCCGCATGGAGCACTACGGTCACACGAGCCGTGTCCGCTATGTTTTGCTGTTCGCATGCTGCAAAACACAGACAGCATAAAAATGCAACTATCTTTAATCTATTTATCATATGTTCAAATTTATCTCCATTCCAAAATACGGACTTGCCGTGCGGTGTATCACTACCGTTCCGCCGTCCGGACCGCTTACGGTATAATCGGGCAGCACGTCCAGCAAGCGGTTGACATACAACGCAATTGTCGCATATTTGGTGATCGTCTTCTGCACGCGTAAGTTCAGATAACCTTCAAAAGGTACCGTACGACGTTCGAACAGACCTGCGTTATAATCAAACGTCAGGGTCCGTAAAATCGCATCCTGTTCGGCTAAGGCATCGTAGGGGTGTAACTGACCGTCCGCAGAAGATATATACGCTTCCGGTTTACCGTTCTTCTCCAGCGTCTTGGAGGCCGTGAAGAACGTCATCTCAAACGTTGCACTGACCGTCAAACCGATTCGCTGGATATAGACGTCCGCGACCAGGTTACTGTTCAGACTCTCGCGGATATACCCTTCCGTCCAGTTGTACAAACCGATATAATGGTCCTGCACATTGATGCCGTTCACCACGCCCGGACTCTTCTCCGTGGAGAACATCCGCTCGCTATTACTGTACATCGTTCGCAACCATGCGCCGTTCAACGTAAATCGCGTGCAGATCGCTTTGATACGCGGACTCTGGTACTGCCATTCCACGCCTTGTTTATACACGCGACTACCGTTCGACGTAGTCGAATAAGTCAGCAATCGGTCATAGGTATTACCGGCTATCGTATAGTTGAACGCTTCCACGTGCATCAAACCGCGGAACGCGTTACGCATGTCCTCCTCAAAATAGGTGACGCTCAACTTATGCTTCGCGATATCAAAGCCTGCTCGTACTTCCCATTTAAGGTTCCGCGCGGGTTGCAGGTCATAATTGGTAGGATTGACGATATGCGTATAGATCTGCATCGTCATGTCCGTCGGTGCGATAGGGATATCAGTCGCCTGCAGATCCATGTATAATGTGTTCGGCGATAACTGCAAGAGCGTCGGCATTTTCGTGTGCTGACCTACCGAAGCCGCTATATAGAACTTACCCTTCGAGAACGGAAAATTGAAGCCTACGTTCGCACGCGGGTCCAGATAACACTTGCCGCTGATGGCATACTCGCTGCCAAGTCCCAAAAGCGATGTACCGCGCAAACCGATATTGATATCCAAACCGAAATGTGCGTGGATCGGCCATGCGATATCATCCTGGATATACCATGCCAACTGATTCGATGCCGGGATGTCATAGTACGCACGGGGACGAAGCGTAGAGGAGTAATTCAGCGGTCTACTCAGATCATATATCTGTCCTCTACCGAAATTCTTCGCGTACCGCCATTCGATACCGGCACTTGCCTTATGCGCCAATTCCCGGGTATCAAAGAAAAACTCCGCTTTGGGCCGTATGAACACATTCACCGGAATACCTTCCACCTCATGGTTCGCTGTGTATTTGTAGGGCAACAGGTTCACGGTCGCCTCCCCTTCCTGCATATTGTCTATCGCAGGGTTCTTAGGCGTCGTCAACTGCACAAAACGGGTCTGCTGTATACGGTCCAATTCACCCGACACATTCGCTTGCACGCATACTTTCCACCATTCCACACCCGATTGATGCAGATGTAGGGTGTTATTCCAACTGAGCTTATGGTACTCGCTCTTGTAACTATCCTCGCGGTTACGATGGATATCCGGGTCGATCTTATCATTGTCGATACTTCCCGTATAATCCCAATGACTCTGCCAGCGAATACGCAGATCCTCCGCCTCCCATTTCTGCTGCAGACGAACCGACGCCGTGATACGCTGGTAGTTCTCCAGGGTATTCGTGGGGTCTGCTTTGGCGTTCAGATAGTCCAAACCGAAATTGAGTACGGTCTGCTCGTTATTCCATCCGATACCTTTGCCGAAGAAAAGCAACTTACTGAACCCGTCGGCTTTGAAACGTGCCCGCCAAGGAGTCGGTTTGCTCGTGCGCTCGATCTTCACTACACCCGACGTCACGTCTCCGTATTCCGCGCCTGCTATACCGCGGATGATCTCCACTTTCTCGATATCATCGGTCGATATCGTTCGCATATCCACTCCTGCGCCTACGCTGTTACGCTTGGCGTCCGATCCGCTTACGTCCGATTGCACGTACTGCATGTTCGCGTCCGTACTCACCGGCGCACCGTCGATCACGAACGATGTACCCAGCGACGAGGCATCGTACTCGCTACTCGTCGAACCATTCGTCGCTTCACGCAAACGGATCGTGTTCGTGCTCGTCAGGTTAGGATCCTTGGTCGTACCGCCCGGTAAGGTTTGTAAGATATCCGTGAACGAGGAAGGCTGGATATGCTGCATCGCCTCTTTATTGATCACCGACGCACTGCTTTTCTCGATCTTCTCCTCCGCCGTCACTACTACTTCCTGCAGCGTGAACATGCGGTCCAGACTGTCCAACATGGCCTGCTGCGCACTGTCCAATGCCAAACTATCCGGACGCGTAGTTTGCGCCAGACTCGTCATCGCGAATATATGCGCGATAATCACTGATATGAACCACCTTTTTACCAAATCGGGCACAAAATTACTGCTTTTTACGAATATGTACAATCCCTATTTGTTGGGATTTTCCGCTTTTCACTTGCTTATGTCTGATTTTTTGAGTAATTTTGCATCGTTTTTTAACAAAATTGACCAAATGGTAAATGACCAAATGATAGAATATGACCATGTCACTCATTATTACGGAAAGCGGTTGATATACGAAGACCTGTCTTTTTCCGTACCGCGTGGTCGCATATTGGGCTTGCTCGGTAAGAACGGAACCGGTAAGACCACCACCATCAATATCCTTTCGGGTTTCATTCAACCTCATGCCGGCTCATGTCGTCTGCTGGGTTACGACACGCGCACGATGTCTGCTAAGGAACGCGCGCGGATAGGATTGTTGCTCGAAGGACATGTTCAATATCCCTTCATGACGATCGCGCAGATTGAGAAGTTTTATGCGCCTTTCTTCCCGAAATGGAACAAGGACGCGTACTACGAGTTGATGCGGCTTCTCAAGGTCAAAGATTATCAACTGCTCAGCCAGATGTCCAACGGTCAACGCAGCCAAGTAGCACTCGGTCTACTCATGGCGCAAGACCCGGAATTGCTGATCTTGGATGATTTCTCGCTCGGTCTTGATCCGGGGTATAGACGACTCTTCGTCGAGTACCTGCGGGATTTCTGCAAGCGGGGAGAAAAAACAGTCTTCCTCACCTCGCATATTATCCAGGACCTCGAACGACTCGTCGATGATTGCATCATCATGGACTATGGTCGTATTCTCAAGCAATGCCCTGTTTCGGAACTCATCACGCCCGAGAAAACGCTCGAAGATACCTTTATTGACTTAACAGGAAAATACTGAAAACTGAATACTGAATACTAAAAATGCTGAAAGCAATTTTTTATAAGGAATGGCTCAAGCTCCGCCTCTTCTGGTGCCTGGCTTTAGTTGTACATAGTGGCCTTATCGCCTATCTACTCTTAGCTCTTCGCTCTACCCTCTTGGCATCGGGCATCGTCGAGACCTGGGCAACCATGATCGGACGCGATGTACTGATGGTGAATACTTTGATGTACTTGCCGCTCATCACCGGCGTCTGCGTCGCACTCTGTCAGTGGTTACCCGAGATGCAAGTCAAACGTATCCGTCTCACGCTACATCTACCCATCGATTATACGGCCTCTATCGGAGCGATGCTGCTTTGCAGTCTCGTTGGACTGCTCGCCCTCTTCACCCTTGATGCCGCAATTCTCGCGGTCGTGGAGCAGGTATGGTTGCCGCGCGAACTCGTTTGGCGCACGTTCCTCACCTGCGTACCCTGGTTCATAGGCGGTTTGTTGGGATATAGCGTTACATCCTGGTGTCTGCTCGAACCTCAATGGAAAATCCGTTGTATTGATTTCCTCATCGGCGCACCGCTTGTGGCACTCTGTTTCCTCACCGCTCAACCCGCCTGTTACATCGCCATGTGGCCGTGGTTGGTACTGGCGATCCTGGCTACCGCCTGCCTGCCTTTCTATTCCATCTATCGCTTTAAACTCGGAAAACAATGAGAAACTTAAAATACGTCATAATAGTTTTAGGCCTCATCGTATTAGCATGGTTGTTGCCGGCTTTATACGAGTTGGTATGCCCGCGTACGGACAAGATGCCGTTTGTGGTCTATTCATGTCTCGATAGCACGTTCATCAAGATGGAAGTGCAGGACAAGCAAGTGCATTATATCGACTTCCGCGGACAGGAGTTTACGAAATCCGAAGCGGACAGTCTCCTTCCCCTTTTTGCTTTCCGGCAATTGGTAGCCGAAGGACGACTTCCGGATAGTCTCTTTGGTGTCGCGCTGACACCCAAACTGATTCAGCAGAACAGCTTCCATTTCAAGACCTCCCCTAAACAACTCAACAAACCCGCTGTGGGCCTTTATACCCTACTCGAGTCGGCGTCCGGCAGAGTCGATCTCACCCTTCCTCCGGATGTCTTCCGCCTCACCAAAGACGGACTCGAATTCATTGATTGCGAATCGAATACGATCAACAAAGCGAAGAGTCTTTCTTTCTCCCGCGAACTCACCAAACAGGGTTTCACTTTCCCCGTCCGACTCATCTGGGGAAATGGTTCAACGCGTAAGGATTACGATAACGGATTCCTCCTTACCGACACCAAAAACCGTCTTTTCCAACTCAAAATGGTCAAGGGTACGCCGTGGGTTCGCGAGATAGCGACCGATAACGCCTGCGGTTGGAAACAGGTCTTCACCATCGAACCTGCGAATAGACAATGGATTGGTTTAGTAGTATCCAATGACGACAAATTGTTTGTGGTCAATAAGGCCGGAAAGACGCAATTGGTAGGTATCGATGCCTATGATCCGCAAGCCATGCAGATCACCATCACCGGTGACCTCTTCCATTGGACCATCACCGAATATACAGCTACCGACTCGCGTTACTATGCCGTCGATGCCAATACCTTCGAGCAAGTTGCTTGCGCCATCATCCCGGACCCTGCCCTACCCCTTAACCAACGCATCGAACGGATCATCCTTCCCCTCCGACTCCGTTTCACCTCCTGGCGCACCCAACTCATCGCACCTTCTATCAACGACGATTAAAAAATACAACGATTTCCTCAAAAAGTGGCATAAATATTTGTTTATGTCATTTTTTTGTTGTAATTTTGCAGCCGAAACGGATAACAAACCCCAAAAATAGTATCATTATGAAAAAATTTATCTTATTAGCTTTTTCGCTAATGTTTTCGGTTGTTTCGTTTGCGGCTACGGCTTTTGATGTGATTATCACCTCTGACGCCCGTAAGATTGAGGCCAAGATCCTCGAGGTTTCCAAGACGGAGATCAAGTACAAAGAGTCCAGCAATCTCGATGGTCCTACTTTCATCCTTGCGACCGATGAGATCAGCAGCATTATCTATTCCAACGGTTCTGTTGCCGTTTTCGAGAACGCGCCTAAGAAAGAAGAGCCGAAAGCGGTTAACAATGAGAACGAAGTGACCATCCTCACCCGTAAGGGCGAGGCCATCAAAGGGCGCCTTATCCGTATCAGCGATGAGGCTTTGACCTATGAGGCAAACGGAGTGGAATACACGCTTTTTGCCAACCAGATTGACAAAGTAGCCATGCCGGACGGACAGGTTAAATCGTACGACAAATCCTCCGCCTATGGTAGCGCTTCCAACGGACAGGTTAAAAATCTATACCAGACCTATCTGGAGTTGTCCGGCAATGTCGGAACGTACAACTATGATAAAAGGTTGATCGGTGCGGTGCAGCTCCATAGTATTCACGGCGCACGCTTTAACAAGTATGTGTTTGTCGGCGGCGGTTTCGGTTTGTGTACCAGTTTTGCAGACTCGTATTATGGCCGACTTATACGTCTTTCTATACCTTTGTACGCGGATTTGAGAACCTATGTTCCTACGCGTACGGAAGGCCTATACCCCTATTTCGGAGTGTCTGTCGGTCCGAATTTTGTCTTCTACAGTATTTATGACGGTTCCAGCTACGCGGATTTCGCAGCATTAGGCTATTTCCGCTTATATACCGGCTTGGATTACAAACGCTTTACGTTTGGCGTAGGCTATGAATTATGGGGCAATGCAGATGAAGTAGAGCACATGGCGCTGTTCAAAATTGGCGTCCGCCTCGGCAAAAATCCGTACTAATCCTATTCGCTATTCTCTCCTCGGCGCTATCCTTATCCTAAAGAACGATTTCCGCCGAGCAACCATGCGCGAGAACCACAAGTCTCGCGCTTATTTATTCCGGGTCTCCGTTCTTATTTGTATTTTTTCTAAATAACAAAAAAATGCAATTCCCTGCAAAATGCAGGGCTGAGCGCGATATAGGCCAAAAACAGCTCAATTGCTAAGTCCCTGATAATCAGTATGCAAAAGTGCTAATTTGCTGATTATAAAACATTTATCGTAACTGCCTATAAATACGCAAGTTACGCAAATAGCAAAAATAGGACATTTTGCCAAAATTTGCGTATGTCAAAAAATTGTTGTACCTTTGCAGTCCGTTTTGAGAAACACATGCTTCACCAGCCGCATAGCACATATTATCGCGACAGGCGCTCCGAAGAGGAGCTATGTCTGGACTTCCCCGCCGATAAGATTTTTATCGATGGGTTGCACGCTATGCAGGCACATTTCGACCATAACGGCGTCTATATCGATATCCCCGTGGTGCGCGTGATGAACACGGCGCATTACATCGCCGCTTACATGTTCGCGACCACCTGTTCGGGTGACCAACTGGAGTACGACGTGCTGGCATACGATAGTTTCCGCGATAAGAAACTCGTGCCGCTGACCATGATCGTGCTGGCCGCGATGCTCAAGCGTACGGAGGGCTTTCGAGCACGTAACTGCCGCAACCTCATCCTCGATAACCGCGACCCCGATTTCGAGGAAGGCGTGACACTCTACAACCGCTTCTTGCGCTCGGCGGAAGAGCGTTTTGCAGAGGAAGATTTCTTGATGGACACGAACAACCAAATCCAAAAACTACAAGCAGAAAATCAGCAACTTATATCCGAAAACATCCAACTCAAATACACGATTAGCAAGATGGAAAACGAAAAGCCCCAAACCATTGTATTTAACTACGGAACGTACAATGATATTCACGACAATCCGTACAGTACTATTTATGCGACCGCACCGGAAGAGCCTCAAAAAGAGCAGGCTTATACTCCGGCTATTCCCAAAGAAGGAGACTATAATGAAGTGCGGGAATATATCGCATTGAGAAAGAAATACGATGAGGATTTTAGAATATATTGGGATAGTCACACTCTCAAGCAAAACTGCATATATCTGACGAAGGAATTTAAATGGCTGGTTGATGAACACTCGCTGGGTGCGAATCTAAACCGTCACCGTTAAAAAAGCGACCATTTTTGGCCGCTTTTTTTATGCCTTTTTCCCCACGGCACAACTTAGGCACAAAAGGCACAATTTCGGCACAAATTGTGCTTTAGAAGGCACAAAATAACCTCTACCTTTGCACCGGATTTGAGCTGTAGCAACGTCGCTGCACTAAAGATCCGGTTATATGAAAAAATCAAGATTTAAGGCAACGCCTATCCCTTTCATCCGTCCGCTTCCGCTTGACGGGTTGAATTTCTCCGGCTCCCTCTTTCTTATCGACGGAACGGAGCTGCACAACTGCCACGTGCCCGAACAGATCTATGTTACCGAGGGGTCCGATGTGACGGTTTATCAATTTCGTAACGGCAATCTCTTCTTGCTTCCTCAGAGTACTACCAACACGCCGGGGAACAAGCATAAGGGGCATGCCAACCGCAAACAGCGGTACCATAATGTGGAGCCGTCACCTCAGCAGCACCCCCGGAAACACTACCTCGTCTCCCATCTCGTCTATATGGCTTTCGTCGGGCCTATCCCCGCGGACAAACCCCATATTGACCATCTGGACGGTATAACGACCAATAATCACTGGTCTAATCTCGAACCGGTTACTAACACAGAGAACAACCGTCGCGCCAGATACCTCCGCGTCCTGCGCGAGTGCGGGTTCGATCCGCGTATCTTTACCGCCAACCAACTTCGCGAGTTTTTTGCGGTCCCCTTCGATGAATTCAAAACCACTATGTATCACCATAAAAACGACTAATCTTATGCAAACTGAAAATTTAAAACTCTTGCGCGAACTGCGCACCCAAGAAAAAGCCATCAAGGCAGGTATAGATGAAATAAGCACCAAGGCAATCAATGAAGCCGTTGCTATCCTTGCCGAAAAAGGCCAAGACCGCGGTGAATTCGAGGTCGAAGGCGTAGGCACGTTCCAACTCCAGCGCACCGATATTTTTGACTTTGCCGACTACAACAAGTACAAGCAGGAACAGGCCGTTAAATGGCGTGAGAATGCCCGCGAGAAGCTCAAAGAGCAGAACCTTGTCAAGGCCCGCACCGCCATCATGAACGGCTATGTCAAGACCTTCGTCGAACTCTATCCCGACAAACAACCCGACGAGATCAAACTGACGGTCAAGGTTATCGAGTAAAAAGAAACAGAAAAAAGAAGCAAAAAAGATTAAGAAAAATGTCCTGTCCTATGTCCGACTATGCAGATAGTATGGGACAGGGCAGGGACAGGACAAATTAAGAAATTTTAATTTTATGGACAATGA
>JAEEGL017435984.1_pt1 | contig 11767 bp, 11 predicted proteins | sample 9134231 | NCBI WGS metagenome assembly JAEEGL01 (sample SAMN16246548, study PRJNA631951) | gut metagenome | biome: gut microbiome; feature: rumen; material: fiber-attached | host: Bos | place: Iran: Karaj | collected 2018-10
CTGTCAGCGGGCGGCGGAGGCGGTGGCGGAGGCGGCGGAACCGGCGGTGACGGCGGCGGTGCCAACTCGACGGAAGACGCCTTCATCGTGCCCTTGCCGGTGCTCAGGAACGCGATATCACTCCGGGCCAGCCAGGCCGCCGAAGCGGTCAGCCCCTCGGCAATCTCCGAGCGGGCCGCGAGATTGCCCTCCGTCGCCGCGTTCTGATAGGTCAGCTTGCCGCTCAGGGCGCCCAGCACCGCCTGCACCAAAGCGGCGTTCCCGGTGTCAATGCCGGCATTGTCGGTGCGCAGCGCTATGTGGCTTCCCGCCGCCGCGCTCTTGACCACGATATCGCCGCCGGCAATCGAAGCCGGGGCGGCGGCGTCATGGCCGTAAAGCACCATCGTACTGCCGCTGTAGGAATCAATCGTGACCGGCTGGGCGTCCTTCTGCCAAATGACGCCCTCCTGCCCCGCCGCGCCGCCAATGAGCCGCGTGACCCGGCTGCCCTCCGGCCAATTTGTCCGGTCGGCGTGGTTGTAATTCTCATTCGTCCACACCGCACCGTTCTGAAGCCAGAGATCCGCGCTTCCCTGCACGTATCCGTTTAACGGCGTGACGGAGGAAATCAGTCCGTGCAGCTTCGAAGCGGGCGTCGTCAGGGCCATCTCAATCCGGCCGCCGGGGAAGCCGGAACCGGACGTCGCGTTCATCACCCGGAGATTGCCGTCCACCGTCACCGTCGCGCTGCCCGGCTCGCCATCGGGCAGATTCACGATAATTTTCCCGTTATCCTTCGCCTGCATCGCCCAGCCAACCGCAGCGTCCTCGTTGACGGAAACCGCCAGGCCGTCCAGACGGATCGTTCCCGTATCAGCCAATATCCCCACCGCGTTCGGAGCAGACACGTTGATTTGGGTATTGCCGTGAACGGTAACGCTTGTCCCCGATTGCAGATGGATTCCGTTGCTGGAAGTCCCCGCATAGCCCGACTGCACATCCAGCGCCAGTTCCCTGGCCCAGATCTCCATGACGCCGCCAGCGCGGGACACTTTGAGGGCGGAAACGGCCGAGGTGTTATTGACCGCGGTTACGGAAAAGCGATGATTGCCGGCGTCGATGAAGAGCTCGTCCCGATCTCCGGAGCCAATTGAATTCACCATGAAGGCGGCGGTATCCATCGAAAAATCGCTGTCGCCGGGAAACGTGTACCGAAACCCGGTCGTTCCCTCTTCGGTTTCGATGCCCGCGCCCCAATAGGAATCGACTTTCCGGTTGCGCACGCCGGCGGTGTACGCCGCGGCCCCGGCGCCGCTCTCCGGCAGCAGGACGGTTGCCGCCATAACCGCTGCCAGCCGCAAGTAAAAATTCCGCTTCACCACATTCGCCCCTGTATCCGCCTAAACAAAAAGCAGGCCGCTCCGAACCGGGCAGCCTGCCATTGACGCTTCCTGAAAACGAACCCCTGAGCGGGCTTCAGCGGACGCGCGCTTCCTCTTCTTCTTTTTCTTCCTGCGGGAAGCCAACGCCCTGCACGTGGACGTTCACTTCGATGACGGAAAGGCCGGTCATCGTCTCGATGGCCTGCTTGACGTTCTCCTGCACGGAAAGGGCCACGTCCGGAATGCGGACGCCGTACTTGACGATGATATAGAGATCGACCGCCGCTTCCTTCTCGCCGACCTCGACCTTCACGCCCTTGGCGAAGTTCTTCTTGCCCAGCATCTCCGCGATGCCGCCGACAAGTCCGCCGCTCATGCCCTCGATGCCGTTGACTTCCGTCGCGGCCAGGCCGGCGATGATGCTGACGACCTCGTCCGCGATGCGGACCGCGCCCAGATTGCCCTTCTTGTTCAAAGCCTTCGACTCCTCTGCCATTGAATAAAACCTCCCTAAAATATGATTCGGCTGTTTGCCATGATACCGCAGATTGCTTCTGTGTACCGTAAATAATTCGCCGTCCGGAGGGAAAAATCCTCCTTGCCGGGAAAATTTTCTGATCTTGGGACTCGCCTCAGGCGCGCTCGATGTAGTTGCCGGTCCGGGTGTCGATGCGCAGCAGGTCGCCCTCGTTGACGAAGAGCGGCACCCGCACTTCGTAGCCGGTTTCGACGGTGGCCATCTTGGTCGCGCCGGTGGCGGTGTTGCCCTTGACGCTGGGCTCGCACTCCGTGACCTTCAGCGTGACGGCGTTGGGCAGGGAGACGCCGATGATGCGCCCCTTGAAGGACTGAAGGGTGACCTCCATTTCCTCCTTGAGATAGTTCAGGGCGTCGCCGAGCTGTTCCTTGTTCAGCTCCGTCTGCTCGTAAGTCTCGGTGTCCATGAAGGTATAGGCGCCGTCAGCCTCGTAGAGGTACTGCATCTTCCTCGTCTCCAGGTGCGCCGGCGGCATCTTCTCGTTGGGGTTGAAGGTGCGCTCCACCACCTTGCCGTCCTCGACGTTCTTGATCTTCGTGCGGACGAAAGCCGCGCCCTTGCCCGGCTTGACGTGCTGGAACTCGACGATCTGCCAGGCGCTGCCGTCGATCTCCACGGTCAATCCGGTCCGGAAATCTGTGCTTGAAATCATGCCATCTCTCTCCTCAGTTGAATAGAATTGAATATGGATATACCAAAGGAAACACCGCCGAAGCGGCACTCCCTAAGAAATCTCGATGAGATCCCTGGGGCTGTGCGTCAAAAGTTCGGCGCCGCTCTCCGTGACCAGCACCGTATCCTCGATGCGCAGGCCGCCCCAGCCCGGCAGATAGACGCCCGGCTCCACGGTGACGATCATCGAGGGCTCCAGGCTCTCGCAGGTACTGGCGGAAGACAGCCGCGGCTCCTCGTGAATCTCGAGGCCCAGGCTGTGCCCGAGACCGTGGCCGAAGTTCTCGCCGTAGCCCGCCGCCTTGATCCGCTCCCGCACCGCCGCGTCCACGGCCTTGCCGGAGACGCCGGGACGGATGAGGGACACCCCCAGCCGCTGCGCCGCGAGAACGACGTCGTAGATGGCCCGCTGCTTTTCGCCGGCCTTCCCTACGCAGACGGTGCGCGTCATGTCGGAATGGTACCCCTGATACACGGCACCATAATCCATTGTAACAAATTCTCCGGCAACAATCAACTTTTCTGTTGCCACCCCGTGGGGCAGGCTGCCGCGCGGACCGGAAGCCACAATGGTCGGGAAGGCGGGCCGCTCCGAACCCAAAGCCCGCATCGTCGTCTCCAGCCGGGCCGCCACCTCGTTCTCGGAAAGCCCCGGCCGCATAAATTTCACGACGTCGTCGAAGGCCGCGTCTCCGATGGCCGCCGCCCGCCGCATGCAGGCGAGTTCCTCCGGTTCTTTCACCATCCGCAGCGGGGCGAGGCTCACCGACGGGCCGAGGGACACGCCGGAAAGCAGCTCGCGGAGCTTCGCGTAGCTATCATAGAGCAGGGCGTCGCCCTCAAAGGCCAGACGCTGCCAACCGCGCTTTTTGACGACGGCCGCCGTCTCTTTCCAGAGGCCGTCCTTCTGCCGGACGACCTCATAGAGCGGCGCCTGGGCCGCCGCCTGCTCCGTGTAGCGGGAATCCGTCACCAGCAGCGCCTCGTCCGGGGAAACGAGCAGCGCCGTGTCGTCGCCGCGAAAGCCGCTGAAATAGTGGAGGTTCACTTCCCGGGTGACGAGGATGGCATCGGCGCCCTTCTCCCGCAGGAACTCCCGCAACCGGGCCAGACGGTCCTCAATCATGGGACTGCCCCTGGCCTTTCAACCGCCGGATGACGATTTCCAGCGCCGCCAGATAGCTGTCGGCGCCGAACCCGCAAATCTGTCCCAGGGCCACCGGCGCGATCACCGAGTGGTGACGGAACTCCTCCCGCTGATGGATGTTCGACAGATGTACCTCAATGACCGGCAGATGGATGGCGGCGATGGCGTCCCGGATCGCGATGCTGTAATGGGTGAAAGCCGCCGCGTTCAGGATGATGAAGGCGTAGCCCTTCTCCTGGGCGGTCTGGATGGCGTCCACCAGCGCCCCCTCGTAATTCGACTGCTGGGCGTCCAGCTCGATCTGCGCTTCCGCCGCCCGTGCCCGGAGCATCTGGTTGATGTCCTCCAGCGTCGTCGAGCCGTAAATTTCCGGTTCCCGCGTCCCCAGGAGGTTCAGATTCGGCCCGTGCAGCACTAAGATTTTCCACATAGCTTTTCCGCTTCCTTATCTGCGTATTTCAAAGTTCACTTCGCCCGGCACCGCCGGCACCGGCTCCCAGTCGAGGCGGTCCACCCGGATCCAGGCGTTCCCGTCCCGGATAGCCGCGTCCAAAGCGGAGAACTGCGCCTCCGGGCCCTGGACCTCCATCGTCACCGTACCGTCGCTCATGTTCTTTACCCAGCCGGTGAAGCCGGCCGCCTGCGCCGTCCGTTCCACAAAAGCCCGGAACCCGACGCCCTGCACCCGCCCGGACGCCTGCCCTGCCCAACGCTTCTCTGTCATTCTTTCGCTTCCTTTCCCTTCAAGTCCCGCCGCAGGATGGCCAGTGGTACCGCCGGCTGCCGCAGGCGGATGCGCACCAGCTGCTGCGGGTGCGGCGCGGCACTGATCGGCGCCCCCGCCTCGTCGGTCATTTCCGCCAAACACTGGCGGAAAGCCGGCTGCTCCGGCTGGAATACCTCGATTTCCTCGCCGAGCGCCATGTGGTTCCGCTGCTCCACCAGCGCCCAGCCGGTGGCCGCGTCATAGTCCCGGACCAGCCCCACGAATTCCGACGTCTGGATATAGGAAGAATCGCCGTAGATCTGGTCCGCCGCCCCCGCCGGGCCGAAAACGAAGCCCGTCGTATAGGCACGGTGCGATACCTTGTCCAGCTCGGCCCGCCACGCCGGCAGCACCGTAAAATCCTCCGGCGCCTCGAAATACCGGTCGATGGCCTGGCGGTACGTCCAGGTCACGCTGGCCGCGTAATGGACGCTCTTCATGCGTCCCTCGATCTTCAGGCTGTCCACGCCGCTTTCCAGCACCTCCGCCAGCCGCGGCAGCAGGCAGAGATCCTTCGAGTTGAAGAAATACGTGCCCCGGGCGTCCTCCTCCACGGGGAAGAACTGCCCCGGCCGCTTCTCCTCCATCAGCCGGTAACGCCAGCGACAGGCCTGGGCGCAGTTGCCGCGGTTGGAATCGCGCCCGGTGAAATAACTGCTCATCAGGCAGCGCCCGGAGTAAGAAATGCACAGGGCGCCGTGGACGAACATCTCCAGCTCCACCGGGACGCGCCGCCGCACCTCGCAGATCTCGGCCAGGGACATCTCCCGGGCCAGCACGACGCGCGCCGCCCCCAACCGCCGCCAGGCATCGGCCGCCGCCCAGTTCACGGTATTCGCCTGGGTGCTGACGTGGAGAGGCAGTCCCGGCGCCGCCTCCCGGGCCAATGAGAAGACGCCGACGTCGGCGACGAGGGCCGCGTCCACCGGGACGTCCCGCAAAAAGCGCAGATAGTCCGGCAGATCGTCCAGCTCCTCGTTGCGCGGATACACGTTCACCGTCACGTAGACCTTTTTCCCGAGGCGGTGCGCCAGGGCCGCCGCCTCGGCCAGTTCCGCCCGCGTGAAGTTGCCGCCCTGGGCCCGAAGCCCGTAGGCCGGCCCGCCCAGATAGACGGCGTCAGCGCCGTAGGCCAGCGCCGCCTTCAGTTTTTCCATATTGCCCGCCGGGGCCAAAAGCTCCGGCTTCTTCCGCTTCATGGCCTGCGATTCCTCCACGATACCGCCAGCCCGTCGCCGGCCTCAAAGATCTCCGTCGTGAACGCCTGGTCGAGCGCCGTGAGGGCCAGATACTCCCGCAGGCGGTACACCATCGTCCGGTAGCGGTGCTCCACGAAAGCGTCTCCCTGAACCAGCCCGCGGAACAGCACGTTGTCCGCCACCACCACCGCCCGCTCCCGGAGCAGCGGCCGCACCTTGTCCCAATAGTCCGGATACTGCCCCTTGGCGGCGTCGATGAACACGAAATCAAAGCCCGGCGAGAGATGCGGCAGAATCTCTCCGGCGTCCCCCCGCAAAAGCTCGACGCGTCCCGCGTAGGGCGAACGGGCGATGAACCGCGCCGCCGTGTCCGCCATGCGCCCGTCATGCTCCAGCGTCACCGCCGTCGCCTCCGGCGCCCCGTGCGCTACCGCCAGGAGAGCCGAGTAGCCGATGGCCGTTCCGATATCCAGTATCCGACGCGGAGCCGCCTCGCGCAATACCGCGAGAAAGACGGGCCGCTCCGCCGCCCGCAGGATGGGTGCCCCCGTCGCCTCGGCGTACCGCTCCATTTCCTCGAAAATCGTCACCGTCAGCGCACCTGCTCGACGATGCTCAGATGGTCTTCATACGTCATGGAATAATGATTGTGCCCCTGCCGGTCGGCCACGAAGTACAGGTAATCGGTCGGCGCCGGGTACAGTACCGCCTCGATGGAGTCCATGCCCGGATTGGCGATGGGGCCCGGCGGCAGCCCTTCGTTCTGATAGGTGTTGTACGGCGACTCGATCTCGGTATCGGCGTAGGTGACGTCTTCCTTCGGCGCGTCCAGCAGATACTGGATCGTCGTGTCCGACTGCAGCGGCATCCCCAGCCGCAGCCGTTTCAGGAATACCTGGGCAATCACCGGCCGGTCCTCGTCGAAACGGGCCTCCTTCTCCACAAGTGAGGCCAACGTCACCAGGTCGTACAGGGAAAGCCCCTCCGCCATCGCCCGCTGCCGCATGGCATCGGTCATCTTGTCATCGAAATTGTCCGCCATCATGTGCAGGATGGAATTCGCCGTCATGCCCGGCTCCACCTCATAGGTGTCGGGGAACAGGAATCCCTCGGCCCGGTAGGTCGCCTCCGGCGCCGCCAGCATATATTTATACGGCGCGAATTTCACCGCCTCGGCCCGGATCTCCGCAGCCCGGGCGATGCCTTCCTTCTCCAGCCGCTCGGCGATCTCGTTCACGTTGAAGCCCTCGGGAATCGTGAAGCGGGCCGGCGCCGTATCGCCCCGCACCAGCATATCCATGACTTCCTCCGCTTCCATACCGCGGCGGAACTTGTAAGTGCCGGTCTGGAACTTGCTCTCCAACCCGTTCACTTTCGCCGCCAGCCAGAAATACAAGCGGCTGCCGATGATTCCCTTCTCGGCCAGCATGCGGCCGACGCTGTCGGCGTCCATGCCCGGCTCGACGCGGACAAAAACCGGCGCATCCGCCGCATCCGCTGCCGGGGCCGGCGAACAGCCGAACAGCGCGGAAAGAGCGAACCCCACCGCCAGGACCGCTGCCAGGCAGCCCGCCAGGAGGTGCTTCCGGTATTTCTCGTCCGGCCATCGAAAAGCGCCAATCCAATCCGCCAGCTGCTCCAGCTGGCGGATGAGCCAATCCGTCATCCAAACCTCTCCCTTGTCACGCGGTTTGCTTCAATCCACGCCGGTAGTTCAAGGAGTACGACAAGCCTGTGTCGCGTGGATTGCCTTCTTGCAGTCGGGGAATACGCTCCGCTCCCATCTGCGCGATGCAGGCTTTTACGCCCGCTCACAGAAGCGGAAGAATCATTCCGTTGAAAATTCACGCATTTATAGTATTGTAGCATATCAGGACGCGTCTTGTAAAACATTCTTGGCGGCAAAATGCGGCTTTTTCCCGTTTTTCCCTACGCTTTCCGCGACAGATATGATATAATGGAATACGTCGCCGGCGAACAAAGCCGGACGACGGGAAAAACGTTTGCGTTTCTTTGGCGGAAGCACCGGTTTTTTGCGGATTTTTTCAGTTTCGCGTGATACCATGGCGCCGGTGTAAGAAAGGATGGCCGCGGATGATCGAGATGAAAGACGTTTCCAAGATATACGAGAACGGCGCGGTGGCGTTGGAACATGTCAGCGTGGAAATCGGCAAGGGAGAGTTCGTATTCATCGTCGGTGCCTCCGGCGCCGGCAAATCCACTTTTATCCGGCTCCTGTTCCGCGAGGTGCTGCCCTCGGACGGCACCCTCTCCGTGAACGGCTACGACGTCATCGCCATGTCCCACGGTGACGTGCCCTACCTCCGGCGCAGCCTCGGCGTCATCTTCCAGGACTTCCGGCTGCTGCCCGACAAGACGGTCTTCGAGAACGTGGCCTTCGCCATGCAGGTCATCGAAGCGCCCCGTCGTCGCATCCAGCACAGCGTGAACGCGGTCCTCGACATCGTGGGCCTGCGCGACAAGTACAAATGCTTTCCTTCCCAGCTCTCCGGCGGTGAGCAGCAGCGCGTCGCCATTGCCCGGGCCATCGTGAACAACCCGGCCCTCGTCATCGCCGACGAGCCCACCGGCAACCTCGACCCGGAAACGAGCTGGGAGATCATGGACATCTTCAAGCGCATCAACAGCAGCGGCACGACCATCGTCATGGCGACCCATGACAAGCATATCGTCGATACCATGAAGCGGCGCGTCATCGCCATCGAGGACGGCCACATCGTCCGCGACGAAGCCCAGGGGGTTTATGGCTATGAAGCTTAGCACCATCGAGTACGTCATCCGGGAGGTCTTCTTCTCCTTCCGCCGCAACAGCTGGATGGCGATCGCTTCGGTCAGCACGGTGGCGGTGTCCCTGTTCGTCTTCGGGATGTTCCTCGTCATCGTCATGAACATGAGCAAGATGATCAATTCCCTGGAATCCCAGGTGGAAATCAGCGTCTATCTGCAGGACAGCGCCGCCAAGGCGCAGATTGGCCGGATCGAGGAGCAGATCGCGTCGATGCAGGGCATCGCCGAGGTGCGCTTCGTGGACCGGGACACGGCCCTCGCCCGCTTCAAGGAACGGCTGGGAGAGCAGCAGTTCCTGCTGGACGCCCTGGGGGACAAGAATCCCCTGCCCAACGGTTTTGAGGTCCGGGCCCACCGTCCCGACATGGTGAAGACGGCAGCCGCCGCCATCAGCCGGATTGAGGGCGTGGAAACCGTCAAGTACGGGCAGGACGTCGTCGAACACCTCTTTGACATCACCCGGCTCATCCGCATCTTTGGTCTGGCGCTGATGGTTCTCCTGGCAGGGGCGACGCTCTTCATCATTTCCAACACCATCCGCCTCACCGTCATCGCCCGGCGCAAGGAAATCGCCATCATGAAGTACGTCGGCGCCACCGACTGGTTCATCCGCTGGCCGTTCCTGCTCGAAGGCATCGTCCTCGGCTGCTTCGGCGGCCTGGTGGCGGCGGGCGTGCTCTGGGTTGTCTACAGGATGATCACCGCCAAGGTCTACGAGACGCTGGCCTTCTTCCCGCTGATTCCGGCGCACCCGTTCCTCGTTTATATCCTGCTGGTCATTCTCGTCTGCGGCGTGCTGATTGGCGCTTTGGGCAGCACCATTTCGCTGAAGCGCTTCCTGAAGGCATAGGAGGCGGCGCGATGCGGATAGGGAAAAAAGCGGCGGCGCTGGCGCTTGCCCTGGCCCTCGCCCTGGGCCCGGCCCTCCCGGCCCGGGCGGACGAGAACGACGTCGAGGAGTTGGAGGGCCAGCTGGAAAGCCTTCAGGTACAGGCCGAGGCCCAGCAGCAGCGAACCGAGGAGATCCAGTCAAACATCAATACCGTTTCCGACCAGATACGAATGATTTCCGAGGAGGTCAGCAACGCCCAGACGGATTACCGTCAGGTGAAGAAGCTCCTTGACGAGACGAACGCCTCCATCGCCCGCAACCAGGAACTCCTGGAGCAGACGAACCAGGAGCTCGGCGTCAAAAACAAGCTGTTGCAGCGCCGGGTGCGCGATATTTACATGCACGGCCGCATCAGCTACATCGACGTGCTGTTCGGCGCCGCCGACTACAACGATCTCATGACCCGCATGGAACTGCTCTCCCGCGTTATCCGTTCCGACTACGACCTGTTGAAGGCCGTCCGGGAAAAGAAACAGACCGTTGAGGAAACGCAGGCCGCTCTGGAACGGGAACGGGAGGAGCGAGCCGTCCTGGTGAAGGAAGCCGAAGAAAAGGAACTCGCGTTGCGCCTGCGCCGGCAGGAAAAAGACAAACTGCTGGACAAGATGCAGATGGACATGGAGCTTTCCCAGCAGGCCTATGAAGAAATCCTCGAGGCCTCCCGCCGAATCGAGCAGCTGATTCAGCAGAGCCAGTACCGTTATCCGGGAACGCCGCCGGGCTCCGGCGCCATGATCTGGCCCATTGCCGGCGAGATTACCTCGGAATACGGTTGGCGCACCCACCCCATTACCGGCGAAGAGCGCAAACACAACGGCATCGATATCGGCGGCGACTACGACGAGCCGATCTGCGCCGCCGCCGCCGGCCAGGTCTCCTACGCCGGCTGGATTGACGGCTACGGTTACACCGTCATGATCGACCACGGCGGCGGTATCCAGACGCTTTACGGTCACAACGAGGCGCTGGCAGTCACCGAGGGCCAGAACGTCGCCCAGGGCGAAGTCATCGCTTACTGCGGTTCCACCGGCTACTCCACCGGCCCCCACTGCCACTTCGAGGTCCGCGAGAACGGCGAGCCGGTGGACCCGTGGGGTTATCTCTAAAACCATTCTCCGATCGCAAAAAATGCATTTGAACGAACAGCCCGCCGGACGGTTTCGCGTGCTTTGCAGCATCAACCACGCCGCCGCCCGGCGCGGCTCTTGAAAGAAAACAGGTGAATACCAAGGTGTTTTTGGCTGGCAAGAAAAAAATCATCGTCCTCGTCCTCGCCGTCGCGGCCTTTTCCTCCCTGGCGACGCTCGCGGGCCTGGCGGCGATCCTGGACCTCGACCTCTCGCGGTTGGCCCAGCTTTCCCGCTTCATGGCCTCCCTGCGCTTCGTCGAGCTCCGCTACGTGGAGGAGGTGGACGACGAACGGCTCATAAACGGGGCTATTTCCGGCATGATGAAATCCCTGGACGACCCCTACTCCGTCTATCTCGACCCCAAGATGTACAAGCGGATGCAGAACCAGACCAGCGGTCAGTTCGGTGGCATCGGCGTCGTCATGGGCTTCGATGACGCCGGCGTCCACGTCATTTCCGTCATTCCCGGCACCCCCAGTGAAGCGGCGGGCCTGAAGCCCGAGGATCGTATCGTGGCGGTCAACGGCGAAGCCACGGCGGATATGCCCCCGGAAAACGTCGCCGTCAATATCCGCGGCGAAGCGGGCACGGAAGTCGTCCTGACCATCGACCGCGCCGGTGAGGAGCGGCGTGACTACACGCTGACCCGCGACAACATCCACGTTGACACCGCCGCCGGCAAGATGCTTACCGACAGCGGCATCGGCTACATCCGCATCAGTTCCTTCGCCTCCGAGACGGCGACGGAATTCCAGAAGGCTTACGACGAGCTGGCCGCCGCCGGCATGAAGGGCCTGATTCTCGACTTGCGGGCCAACCCCGGCGGCTACATCGCCACCTGCGTCGAGATCGCCCAGCAACTCGTGCCGAAGGGCCCCATCGTCTCCGTCGTCCAGCGGGACGGCACCCGGGAGGAGCACGCCTCCAAACTCGCGGCCCCGCCCTGCCCGCTGGTGGTCCTCATCGACAAGAACAGCGCCAGCGCCTCCGAGATCCTGGCCGGCGCCCTGCAGGACACCCACGCCGCTACCCTCGTCGGCAAGACCTCCTATGGCAAAGGCTCGGTCCAGCTGGTCCAGCCCATTCCCGGCGAGAAGGACGCCCTCAAGCTGACCATCGCCAAATACTACACCCCCAGCGGTCGCAGCATCAACGGCACCGGCATTGACCCCGACGTCGAGATCGACTTGCCGAAGGAATCCACCGAAGACCTTCAGCTCAAAGGCGCGCTCGACATCATGCGGGAAAAGC